>Ga0335071_10000604_pt1 | contig 39372 bp, 32 predicted proteins | sample Lox_Sample_15_FD_206724 | JGI IMG/M metagenome (GOLD analysis project Ga0335071, IMG submission 206724) | Soil microbial communities from Loxahatchee National Wildlife Refuge, Florida, United States - Lox_Sample_1.5 | ecosystem: Environmental > Terrestrial > Soil > Wetlands | place: USA... | reverse complement strand
CCTCAGGAGGGCGGCGCCGGTCCGCCGCCGCGCTCGGCGGCCTCTCGAGCCGGCGCTTTGACCACGGTGACCGTGCAGGGCGCCTGGGCGACGACGTGGGAGGAGACGCTGCCCAGGTACCGGCGCAGCGTCGAGCTGCCGCGGGAGCCGACGACGAGGTGATCCACGTGGTTCGCGGCGGCGAATTCGACCAGGGCCGACCCCGGATCGGGCGCCTCGAGGACGTGGTGCGTCACGCGGCCGACCCCCAGACCGAGCGGCCTCGCCCAGTGCCGCAGCTCGACGAGGAGCTGGACCCGGACGCTGCGGCCCTCCGCGTCGAGGGCCGAATCCATCGCAATACGAGACGTTTTGAGCACGGTCAGGCACGCCAGGCGCGCGCCCGGCTCGGTCTCGAGGACTCGCCGCGTGGCCAGGAGGAGCGCCTCGAGAAGCGCCTCCGAGCCCTGGGAGGGGTCGAGGGCGACCGCCACGAGGGGAGCCCGCGACAGCTGGCCGGAGGCCGACCGCCCGAGGTCCGGCTCTTCGCCGTGCGTCCGGAGCCGCCGCTTCAGGACGGTCAGGGCGCCGTCCCGGGCGAGTCGGCTCGCGCGGCCGGTCAGCGGGACCTCCGCGGGGTGCTGAAGGTCGAAGGCGAGGTGCGCGGCCGTCTGGTAGCGCTTCCCGGGCGCGACCTCGAGGCACCGGAGGATGACCTCCTGGAGCCACGGCGGACACGCCGGGTTCAGGCCCCGGGGCGGGATCGGGTCGCGGTAGAGCCGCTGGCGGAGTCCCCGCACGCTCGTCGGGTTCCCGAAGGGCCGCTCGCCGGTGGCGAGGTAGTAGAGAACGACCCCGAGCGAGAAGAGGTCGCTGCGCGGGTCGTTCCGGATCTGGGCGATCTGCTCGGGCGAGATGTACGGCCCCGTGCCGATCGGCAGCCGGAACTGCTCGGCGAGGAGGTCCGGCAGCCGGTCGTGGCGCGACAGGCCGAAGTCGATGAGAACGGCCGCGCCGCCCTCGCGGAACATGACGTTGGAGGGTTTGACGTCGAGATGGATGACGTGCTGGCCGTGGAGGTCGTGGAGCGCGTCGGCGATCCGGGCGCCGTAGGACGCCACCTCTTCGGGCGGCAGCGGCGTGGCGTCGAGCCGGGCGCGGAGCGACGGTCCCGCGAGGTGCTCGAGCACGATGTACGGCTGGACGGACCAGTCGCCCGCGGCCACGAAGCGCGGCACGTGAATCCCCGAGAGCGTCGGCAGGATCATCTGCTCGACCTCGAAGCCGACGAGAGCGGCCGGGTCGTCGGTGTCGCGGAACGACGGGATCTTCATGACGAGCGGCTCGGCGGCCTCGGGGCGGCGCACGCGCCAGATCTCGGCCATGCTTCCCTGGTGGATCTTTTCCTCGAGGACGTAGCCGTCGAGCACGAGGCCGGGCCGTCGCGCGGCGCTCATGGAACGGCCTCGAGGCGCGTGTTGAACGACGGCGGCAGGCCGGCTTCGCGGATCTTCCGGATCGCGGCCTCGACGTCGTACGGCACGCGGTGGAACGTCAGGACGTCGGTCGCGTCGTCCAGGAGCGCGTAGCTGGCCGCCGGATTTCCGTCGCGCGACTGGCCGACCGAGCCCGGGATCGCGAGCCACCGCCGCGGCCGGCCGAGCGGGATTCCGGTTCCGGGAGTCGGCGTGAAGGCGCCCGGCCGGTCGTCCGGGCCGAGGTGGTACAGGGCCGGCGTGTGCATGTGGCCGCAGAAGGTGAGGCGGCAGCGGGTCGCGCGCATGCTGTGCCCGGCGTCGAAGGGCGACGTCACGTACTCCCAGCGCTCGGGCGCCCAGGCGTTGGCGTGCACGTACAGGCGGCCGTTCTCCTCGAGCGAGAGGGGCAGGCGCGCGAGGAAGCCGAGCTCGGCCGGACCGAGCCGCGCGCGCGTCCACGCGATCGCGGCCCGCGCGTCGGGGTTCATGCGGGGCGACGGCCCTTCGAGCGTGGCCTGGTCGTGGTTGCCGAGGACCGCCGCGCCGCCGCGCGAAACGAGGCCCGAAACGACGCCGAGGACCGCCGCGGGGTCGGCGCCATAGCCGACGAGGTCCCCCAGGAAGACGCAGCGCGCGGCGCCCGCGCGGTCGGCGTGCGCGAGGCACGCGAGGAGAGCCTCGAGGTTCGCGTGGACGTCTGTCAGGAGCGCGATGCGCACGGGTCCTCCGCGGGCGGGCGCCATGCTACCGCGCGGATGGGGCCCGGAGACGGCGCGGCCTGAGGCGTTTGCATCAGGAGACGCCGCCAGCTGCAGTAGCATCCTCGAGCTGCCGCAGTCCTGCGAGGAGGGTGCGATGAAGCTCGTCAACCCGATCGTCCGCCGGTGGCTCGACGACGGCCGCTCCGACCCGGAGGCGTTCTGGGACCGCGCCGCGAGGCGGCTGCCCTGGTTCCGGCCGTGGGACCGCACGTTCGTCTGGACTCCGCCGACGTTCCGCTGGTTCGAGGGCGGCCTGACGAACCTCGCGTGGAACGCCCTCGACCATCACGTGGCCGCGGGCCGCGGCGGCCACGCCGCGCTCGTCGGCCTCAACGAGCGCGGGGAGCGGCGCGTCTTCACGTACGCGCAGCTGCTCGCCCACGTCGAGCGCGTCGCCGCGGCGCTCCGCGGGATGGGCGTCGGCAAAGGGGACCGCATCACGATCTACATGCCGACCTGCCCGGAGGCGATTCTGCTGATGCTCGCCGCCGTGCGGATCGGCGCGATCCACGTCGTCGTCTTCGCCGGCTTCGGCTCGGGCGCGCTCGGCGACCGGATCCGGGCAAGCGGCTCGAAGCTGGTGTTCACCGCCGACCGGACGTTTCGCAAGGGCAAGGACGTCCCGTTGAAGGGGATCGTGGACCAGGCGCTCGCGGGCGCTCCGCACGCGGTCGAGAAAGTCGTGGTTTTCGGCCGCGACGGCGCGACCTCGCCGCTGGCGCCGGAGCGCGACGTGACGTGGGAGGCATTTCTCGAAGGCGGGCAGGGTCACTCCGGCGAGCACGTCCCGATGGAGTCGAACGAGCCGGCCTTCATCCTGGCGACGTCCGGAACGACGGCCAAGCCGAAGCTCGCGATCCACACGCACGGCGGCTACGCCGTGCACATCGCGAGCATGGCGCGGTGGTGCTTCGGGCTGCGCCCCGACGACGTCTGGTGGTCGACGTCCGACATCGGCTGGATCGTCGGGCACAGCTACATCGTCTACGCGCCGCTCCTCGCCGGCTGCACGACGCTCGCCTACGAAGGCGCGATCGACCACCCCGATCCGGAGACGGTCTGGAAGATCGTCGAAGAGTTCCGCGTCACCGGCATGTTCACGTCGCCGACGGCCGTGCGGCTGCTGATGCGCTACGGCGAAGCGCCGGCGCATCGCCACGACCTCGGGGCGCTCGAGCGGGTCTTCTGCGCGGGCGAGGTGCTCAACGCGCCGGCGTGGGAGTGGCTCCAGGAGAAGGTCTTCCGCGGCCGCGTTCCCGTCATCGACAACATGTGGCAGACCGAGACGGCCGGGCCGGTGTTCGGCAACCCGTACGGGATCGCGATGCTGCCGATCAAGCCCGGCTCGGCCACGGTGCCGATGCCGGGGATCGACGCCGCGGTCGTCGCGGCGGACGGCACGCCGTGCGGTCCCGGCGAGAAGGGCATCATGGTCCTCGAACGCCCGTTTCCGGGCCTGACGCCGACGCTGTGGGGCGAGCCCGAGCGCTACGGCCGCGACTACTGGGAAAAGATCCCGGGGGTCTACTGCACCGGCGACTCGGCGCACGTCGATCAGGACGGGTACGTCTGGTTCGCGGGCCGCGCCGACGAGCTGATCAAGATCGCGGGACACCGGATCGGGACGATCGAGGTCGAGACCGCCTGTCTCCAGCACTCGGCCGTCGCCGAGGCCGGCGTCACGGGACGGCCCGACGCCCTCCGCGGCGAGGTGATCTCGGCGTTCGTGGTCCTGAAGCAGGGCCACGTCCCGTCCGACGGGCTGCGGCAGGACCTTCTCGAGACGATCCGCCGCGAGCTCGGCCCCGTGGCCGTCATCGGCGACCTGAACTTCGTCAACTCGCTGCCGAAGACGCGAAGCGGCAAGATCATGCGGCGCGTCCTGAAGGCCGTGACGCTCGACATGGAGCCGGGCGACATCACGACGATCGAGGACGAGGGCTCGGTGGAGGAGGCGCGCGAGGCGTGGCAGGCGATGCGGGCGCAGGTCAAGGCGCCCGCGCGCTGACGCGGGCGGCCGCGAGGGCGGGACGAGACGAACGCGAGAGTTCCGCGCGGGCGGCCGCAAGGGCCGCCCCTACTTCACCGAGCCCACGGTGAAGCCCGCGATGAACCGGTCGAGGAACAGGTTGTAGATGAACCCGATCGGCAGGCTCGCGATCAGGCACGCGGCCATCAGCGAGCCCCAGTAGTAGACGTCGCCGCGGACGAGGAAGATCGGCACCCCGACGCCGATCATCTGGTTCGACTCGGGCGAGATGAACGTCAGGGCGTAGACGAACTCCTGCGTCACCAGCGTGAAGCTGAAGATGACGACCGTCAGGATGCCGGACACCGAGATCGGCACGACCATCTTCAGGAACGCGCCGAACCGCGTCAGTCCGTCCACCATGGCCGCGTCCTCGAGCTCCCTCGGGATCGACTTGAAGAACCCCATGAGGAGCCAGATCGAGAAGGGGATCGTCATGCTCGGGTAAACGAGCACGACCGAGAAGATCGAGTCCTGCAGCCCGAGGAGCGCGACGACGCGCGAGAGCGGGATGAAGAGCAGCGTCGGCGGGATCAGGTACGTCAGGAAGATCGCGATCCCGAGCCGCTGGCCCCAGCGCCCGGTCAGGCGGGCCAGCGCGTAAGCCGCCGGCACCGCGACGACGAGCGTGATCGCGACGACGATGGCGCCGACGAGCGCCGTGTTGCCGAGCCAGCGGACGAAGCGGGTCTGCGTGAACAGAAATCGAATGTGCGCGAAGGTCGGCGGCAGGTTGAACCGGAACGGGTTGTTCTCGACCGTGTAGAGGTCGATGTTCTGCTTGAAGGACGCGATCAGCATCCAGAAGAAGGGGAACGCGAGGACGACGGTGAAGAAGGCGAGCACCGCGACGTGCAGGATCCTGGCCGCGACCTTCCGCCGCGCGCTCACACGACCTCCGCCCGGTGCGCCACGCGCAGCATGAAGTAGGCGACCAGCACGAGGACGGGCACGAGGAACAGCGAGATCGCGGCCCCCGCGGCGAGGTCGCTGCCCGCGATGCCGGTGGCGAACGCGAGGGAGGGGAGCGTCTGCGTGGAGTCGAACGGCCCGCCGGCCGTCAGGATGTAGACGACCGTCATGTCGGTGAACGTGAAGATGATGCCGAAGAGGACGGCGACCGAGAGGATCGGCGTCATCATCGGCAGGTTGATCTGGAACGTCGTCCGCCAGAAGCCCGCGCCGTCGATCGCCGCGGCCTCGGGGATCTCCTTCGAGATCGCGGAGCGGCCGGCCAGCATGATCACCGTCGAAAACGGGATCAGCCGCCAGCAGTGCACGAGGATGACCGATGCCATCGCCAGGTGCGGTTCTCCGAGCCACATGGGGGCGTTGTAGGGCTTGACGAGGTGGAGGGCGACGAGGACCCAGGTGATCACGCTGTAGATCGAGTCGAGGATCCACTTCCAGCCGATGGTCCCGAGCGACACCGGCGCCACCCAGGGCAGGAGGATCAGGAACCGCACGAAGCCGCGCCCGCGGAACGGCTTCTCGAGGGCGATCGAGAGGATGTTGGCGCAGACGATGACGATCACCTGGGCGCTGAGCGTGAAGACGATCGAGTTGCGCAGCGCCTTTCGGAAGCTCGGGCTCTGCAGGATGCTGCGGAAGTTCTCGAAGCCGACGAAGTGCAGGCCCGTCGACCCGATCCGGGCGTCGCTGAAGGCGTAGAGGACGGCGAGCGTGAAGGGCACGCCGATGAGCAGGACGATGTAGAGGACCGAGGGCGCGAACATCGCCGTGCCGAGGACCCAGGCCGGCGCGGTCCCGGCCGTCCCGCCCCGCGCGCGGCTCACGGCCACGCGTGAGGCCTCGCGGCCGTGCGCTTGCCGGAGGCCCGGTCGTAGAACTTCAGGTGCCGCTCGGTCACGGCGAAGGCCTGGATGCCGCCGGGTTCGCAGGGGAAGGTCAGCGTCGACGCCAGGCGCGAGATCACCTTCCTGCCGTGGAACGCGCCGCCCTCGATGGCGCCGTAGACGATGCGCTCGGCCCCGAGGTACTCCTCGTGGCTGACCCGCAGCGACAGGGGCACGGAGGGCCCTTCGCGGTCGCCCGCGCGGATCGGCTCGGGCACGGCCGCCCGGTCCGCCAGCACCGCGACCGGGAAGAAGTGCTCGGGGCGGAAGCCGACGACGATGTCGTCCTTCTCGACGAGGTTCATCGGCGGCGAGCCGAGGAAGGTGGCCACGAACGTGTCGGCGGGATCGTCGTAGACCTCGGCGGGGGTGCCGATCTGGCGCACCTCGCCGAAGTTCATGACGACGATGCGGTCGCCCATGGCCATCGCCTCGACCTGGTCGTGCGTGACGTAGATCGTCGTCGTGCCGACGCTCGTGTGGAAGCGCTCGAGCTCCTCGCGCGCCGAGGCGCGGAGCTTCGCGTCGAGGTTCGAGAGGGGCTCGTCGAGGAGGAACACGGCGGGCTCGCGGACGATGGCGCGCGCGAGCGCGACGCGCTGCCGCTCGCCGCCCGAGAGCTCGCGCGGCTTTCGGTCGAGGAGCCGCCCGATGCCGAGGAGCCCGGCGGCCCATTCGACCTTCTTCCGGTGCTCCGCCTTCGGCACGCCCTGCGCCTTGAGCGGAAACGCGATGTTCTTGTAGACGGTCAGGTGCGGGTAGAGCGCGTAGCTCTGGAAGACCATCGCGATCCGCCGCTCGCGCGGCGAGAGGTCGTTGACGACGTTGCCCCCGATCAGGATCTCGCCCGAGGTCGGCGTCTCCAGGCCCGCGATCATGCGCAGCAGCGTGGTCTTCCCCGAACCCGAGGGCCCCAGGAAGACGAGGAACTCGCCTTCGTGCGTGACGAGGCTGACGTCGTTGACCGCCCCGAGCTCGCCCTGCTTGAAGACCTTGGTGAGCTTCCGCGTCTCGACAATCGCCATCAGGCGTCGCTCCGAAGGGGGACGGCGGCCGCGATCAGCCGCCGCACGCACAAAGGCTCCGGCCGCGGGCTTGCGACCGGAGCCTGCCGAACAGCGTATCCAGAGTCAGTCTACTTCTTCTATTTCCACCGGGCGAAAATTCTCTTGTACTCTGCTTCCGCCGCCTTCGCGGCGTCCTCGGGGCTCTCGTCGCCGCGGGCGACCTTGGCGAACATCGTCGGGATGACCCACGTGCTGAAAGCCTCGGAGATCCCGGCCGTGGCGTAGCCGGGATAGCCGACGTTGGTGGCCCAGTCGAGGACGTTGCCGAGCACCTTGTACTTGTCGGGCGGGTTCGCCCGGTCGTCCTTCGCGATGAGCGTCTGGAGGTCCGGCACCGTCGACGGGAAGCAGGGGAAGTTGTAGAACTGGCCCGCCACGAAGCCGTCGCGGAAGTGGTCGATCCAGTCGATCAGGAACTTCTGCGCGCCGTCCTTGTTCTCCGCGAAGTCCCAGATCACGTAGCAGTTCATGACGTGCTCGGCGGCGATGCGGCGCACCGGGCCCTTCAGCGCCGGGCTGATCATGATCTTCGAGTCGATCGGCAGCTTTTCGCGCTCGGACTGCCGCGTGATCGAGATGGCGTTGGCGACGTAGCTGACGCGGCCGGCGAGCATCGCCTGGTTGTTCGAGGGCGGCGTCCACGTGAAGACCTCGGGCGTCTCCGTCTGCTGGTAGAGGTCCTTCATGTACTTGAGGGCTTCGACCGTCTGCTTCGAGTTGATGGTGACGTTGCCGGCCTCGTCCTGCTCGGCGCCGCCGAAGGACCAGAGGATGGCGCGCATCGCCATCGACGTGTCGAGCTCCTGCGCGAGGCCGATCCCGCAGGGGTGGCCGGTCTTGTCGCGGATCTTCCGGGCGCCCTTGAGGAGGTCTTCGTAGGTGTCCGGGCCGTTCGGGTAGCCGGCGTCGGTCCACCAGTCCTTGTGCCAGTTGCCCGGGTCCGGCGTGTACGCATCGGAGAAGGCGAAGTACTTCTTCGTCCTGGGATTGAACGTGGACTTGTGCGCGAGCTCGATCTTCTTGCCGTGTTTCTTCTCGACCTCGGCGTACACGTTCGTCATGTCGATCACCTGAGGCTCGTAGGAAGCCGGAGGCGACAGGAACATGAAGAGGTCGTGGCCCTTCTTCGCCGAGACCTCCGAGGCGGCCCGGGCGGGCAGGTCCACGAGGTTGATGTTGTCGACGATCACCTCGGTGTCGTTCTTCTGGCCCCACTCCTTGACGTACGTGCCGTTGAACCACGTGTCCCAGGCCGGGACGAAGTGGCTCCACTGGATGATCTTCAGGGTCTTCCCGGCCGCCTTCGCGCGGTCGGGAAAGAGGAAGGCCGGCCCGCCGGCCGCGAGCGCGCCGGCCCCGGCCAGCCGCGCGAACTGCCGGCGGGTCATCCCGCGGGTTCTCTTTCGAGCCATGGTCACACCCTCCCCCGTCGAGCGGCCGTCTAGAAATCCGCGCCGATGTTGCGGTCCTTGGTCTCGCGCAGGAACAGGCTGCCGATCACGAAACTCATCAGGGCGACGATGATCGGATACCAGAGCCCCGCGTAGATGTTGCCTTTCGAGGCGACCATGGCGGTGGCCAGGAGGGGCAGCATGCCGCCGAACCACCCGTTGCCGATGTGGTAGGGCAGAGACATGGACGTGTAGCGGATGCGGGTGGGGAAGAGCTCGACGAGGAACGCCGCGATCGGGCCGTAGACCATCGTCACGTAGATCACCATGATCACGAGGATCAGGATCGTCATCCCCCAGTTGATCGCGCCCTTGTCGAGCTTGTCCGGGTAGCCCGTGGACTTCAGGGCCGCCTTGTAGTCGTCTTCCTTCCAGCCCTTGAGCTCGACGTCGCCGATCCTGGTCACGACCGTCTGCCCTTCGACCGCCGGGAGCTCCTGGAACGAGAGGCCGTTCTTCGTCAGGAAGTCCCGGGCCTTGTCGCAGTCTGAGTAGCGGGTCTTCGGCGTCGGGAAGATGTGCATCTGGCAGTCGGAGGCCGCCACCGACACCGGCGTCTTCTCCGCGTACGCCTCGAGGGCCGGGTTGACGTTGTGGGTCAGGGCCTTGAACAGCGGGAAGTACGTCAGGGCCGCGACGAGGCAGCCGGCCATGATGATCCACTTGCGCCCGATCTTGTCCGAGAGCCAGCCGAAGAAGATGAAGAATGGCGTCCCGATGATCAGCGAAATTCCGATGAGGTAGTAAGTCGTGAGGTAGTCGACCTTCAGGTAGAGCGTGAGGAAGAAGAGGGCGTAGAACTGGCCCGTGTACCAGACGACCCCCTGGCCGGCGGTGGCGCCCAGAAGCGCGAGAATGACGATTTTGAGGTTCGGCCACTTGGTGAAGCTGTCGGTCAGGGGGGCCTTCGAGCCCTTGCCCTGAGCCTTCATGGCCTGGAAAATCGGCGACTCCTGCAGCTTCAGGCGGATGTACACCGAGAAGGCGAGCAGGACGAGGGAGACGAGGAAGGGAAGGCGCCAGCCCCAGCTCTTGAAGACGTCGGGCGCCATCTTCACCCGGCAGACGCCGATGACGACCAGCGCGAGCAGCAGGCCGAGCGTCGCGGTCGTCTGGATCCAGGAGGTGTCGTAGCCGCGCTTGCCGTGCGGCGCGTGCTCGGCGACGTAGGTCGCGGCGCCGCCGTACTCGCCGCCGAGGGCGAGGCCCTGGAGCAGGCGCAGCGCGACGAGCAGGATCGGGGCCGCGAAGCCGATCGAGGCGTAGGTCGGCAGCAGACCAACCGCGGCCGTCGACGAGCCCATGACCACGATCGTGATCAGGAACGTGTACTTGCGGCCGACGAGGTCGCCGATGCGCCCGAAGACCAGCGCGCCGAACGGGCGCACCAGAAAACCGGCGGCGTAGGCGACGAACGAGGAGAGCAGCGCCGCCGTCGCGTTTCCCGGGGGGAAGAAGAGCGCGGCGAAGAACGGTGCCAGCGTCGCGTAGAGGTAGAAGTCGTACCACTCGAAGACGGTGCCCAGGGACGAGGCGAATATGACCCTCTTGGCCTCGGGCGCCAGAGGTTGCTCCGCGGCGGTCGCCATTGGCTCCTCCTCAGTCAGGCCGCCGGGCTCGCGCCGGCGGCAGGAAAATCGAGCGGACAGGAACTCCCTGGCCGCCGGGGAACGGAAACGGGTCGGGAGAGAGCCGCGGACGCGCTCGCCGCGCCGCGGTCGCTCGCGGGGGAGATGCGTCGCAGGGGCGCGTCGATGCGTAGCCTGAAGCCATCGCTCACGGCACCTCGGATTGCGGTGAAGTCTTTGGGAAGGCCCTCCCGATGTCAAGAGATTGTCCGGCGGACACGGGTGGGGAGCGTCGCGCCGCCGGCGCTGCGGCGTGATGCGCCGAGATCTTGCCCGTTCGGGCGGAGGAGTTATATTGCGGGCGTTCCCGGCGTGGCGGGAACGACAGCCGAAAGGAATCGCGTATGGCCGACGCCAATGACCGGATCCTCGAGGCCCTCCTGCAAGAGAAGCGCCAGTTCGCGCCCCCGAAGGATTTCGCGAAGCAGGCGAACGTTTCGAGCCCGGGTGTGTACCGCAAGGCCGACCGCGCGTTCGCGAAGTTCTGGGAGGGCTTTGCGAAAGAGCTCGACTGGTACAAGCCGTGGAAGAAGGTCCTCGACTGGAAGCCGCCGAAGGCGAAGTGGTTCGTCGGCGGCAAGCTGAACGTTTCGGTCAACTGCGTCGACCGGCACTTGAACGGCCCGCGCAAGAACAAGGCCGCGCTCATCTGGGAAGGCGAGCCGGGCGACCAGCGGACGCTGACCTACCGCGACCTCTACCGGGAGGTCGGCAAGTTCGGCAACGCGCTGCGTAAACTCGGCGTGAAGAAGGGCGACCGGGTCACCCTCTATCTGCCGATGATCCCGGAGCTTCCGATCGCGATGCTCGCCTGCGCGCGCATCGGCGCGATCCACTCGGTGGTCTTCGGCGGATTTTCGGCGGAATCGCTCCGGGACCGGATCAACGATCAGGGCGCGAAGGTCCTCGTCACCGCCGACGGCGGCTGGCGTCGCGGCAACGTCGTCCCGCTCAAGCAGATCGCCGACGAGGCGCTCCAGAGCACGCCGTCGATCGAAGCCGTCGTCGTCGTCCGCCGCACGGGAACCCCGATTCAATTCAACGAGGGACGCGAACACTGGTGGCACCGCCTGATGGAGGGCTCACCGATCCAGTGCAAACCCGAGAAGATGGACGCGGAGGATCCTCTCTACATCCTCTACACGTCCGGCACGACGGGGAAGCCCAAGGGGATTCTCCACACGAGCGGCGGCTATCTCGTCGGCACCTACGCGACGTCGAAGTGGATCTTCGACCTGAAGGAGGACGACGTCTACTGGTGCACGGCCGACATCGGCTGGGTCACCGGCCACTCGTACGTCGTCTACGGGCCGCTCGCCAACGGCGCGACCTGCCTGATCTACGAGGGCGCGCCCGACACTCCCGGGCGCGACCGGTTCTGGGACCTGGTCGAGCGGCACGGCGTCACGATCCTCTACACCGCGCCGACGGCGATCCGCGCCTTCATGAAGTGGGGCACCGAGTGGCCGGCGAAGCACGACCTCTCGTCGCTGCGCCTGCTCGGTTCGGTCGGCGAGCCGATCAACCCGGAAGCGTGGATCTGGTACCAGAAATTCATCGGCGGCGGGAAATGTCCGGTCGTCGACACGTGGTGGCAGACCGAGACGGGGATGATCCTGATCTCGCCGCTGCCCGGGATCACGAAGACGAAGCCGGGATCGGCGACGCGCGCGTTTCCCGGCGTCGAGGCGAAGATCCTCGACCTCGCCGGCAAGGAGGTCAAGGTCGGCGGCGGCTACCTGGCGATCACGCGTCCGTGGCCCGCGATGCTGCGCACGATCTGGGGCGACGACGAGCGCTACGTCAAGACGTACTGGTCGAAGTGGGGCAAGCACGTCTACTTCCCCGGCGACGGCGCCAAGCGGGACGAAGACGGCTACTTCTGGCTCCTCGGGCGCGTGGACGACGTCATGAACGTGGCCGGCCACCGGATCGGCACGATGGAGGTCGAGTCGGCGCTCGTGGATCACCCGGCCGTCGCCGAGGCCGCGGTCGTCGGCGTGTCCGACGAGATGAAGGGCACGGCCATCGCCGCGTTCGTGATCCTGAAGGAGAAGGGCAGGACGGCGCAGGCGTATTCCGACGAGGAGCTTCATCATGCCGTTCGCGGCCACGTCGGCAAGAAGATCGGGGCGATCGCGCGGCCGGACCGCCTCTTCTTCGTGTCCGACCTGCCGAAGACCCGGTCGGGCAAGATCATGCGCCGGCTTCTCCGGGACATCGCCGAGGGCCGCGTCCTCGGCGACACGACGACGCTGGCCGACGCCAACGTGGTCGCCGCGCTCAAGAGCCAGTACGAGGAGAAAGAGGGATAGCGGCGAGCGTGGATTTGGCCTCGCCAAAGCCGGAGGGACGGGGCTAGAATCGAATCGGTGAAGGCATCCGGAAGCGTTCTGGACGGCCAGACACTTGGCCGACTTGATCGCTGGCGGAAGGCGCGCGCCGTGTTCGTCCGTCCCGACGGGCTGGAGGCCGAGCGCGCGGTTGCCGCGGCGTGCGGGCGGAGCTGGGCGCGGGCGCCCATGTATGGCCGGGCGCGCCGTCTCTTGGTCGAGCGCACCCCCGAACACTTCCTCGAAGAGCTCGAGAAAAACGTCGGTCCCATGGCCGAGCGCGTGCGCGTCGCGCCCGAGGACATGCGCCAGACCAAGTGGGACGCGATGAGCCGTCTGCAGCCGCTGCCGCGGGCCCGCCGCGAGGTCGAAGCGCTCTGGCTCGCCGACCTTCTCACGGCCGGAGACTTCTTCGTCGAGTTCCAGCCGATCTTCGACCTCTCGACCGGGAGCGTGATCGGCCACGAGGGCCTGATGCGCGGCCGCGGCGACGGCTCGACGCCGCGTCTGGCGGCCGAGATGTTTCCGGCCGCCGAATCGCTCCAGGTGGATCGGACGTTCGAACGCTTCTCGTGGACGTGCGTCCTCGAGGAGGCGCGGGGGCTGCCGGCCGAGAGCCTCCTCTTCCTCAACGTCAACCCGCGCCTGATCGGGCGCTCCGAGCACGCGCTCGCGGCGCTCGGCGAAGAGACGGAGCGGCGCGGCGTGCCGTTCTCGCGGCTCGTGCTCGATCTCGTCGAGATCGAGACGCTCCCGTCGGCGCCCGAGCTCGCGCCGGCGCTGACCGTGCCGCGGGATCTCGGCACCGTGATCGCGCTCGACGACGTCACGTCCGGCTACGGCGCGCTGCAGCTCTGCCACGCGCTGCAGCCCGAGTGGATCAAGGTCGACAGCGAGGTCACGCGGGGCATCGCCCGCGATCCGAGGCGCCGCGCGATCCTGAAGTTCCTCGCCGACCTGTCGCGCGAGTTCTCGTTCACGCTCGTCGCCGAAGGCATTGAGTCGGCGGAAGACCTCGACGTGTGCGCCGCCGAAGGCGTCGGCGCGGCGCAGGGCTATTTCCTGGCACGGCCCGCCGTCCAGCCGCCGGACCCGTCCGCCGGCTTCCGCGATTGGGTCGCGTCCCGGCCCCACGGCCAGCAGAGCGCGTGACGGCCGGCGGCGGCAGCGGCGACTCCGTTCGGCTGGACATCTGGCTCGACGTGGCCTGCGTCTTCCCGACGCGGTCGCAGGCCAAGGCCGCGTGCGAGGGCGGCAAGGTCGACGTCAATGGCTCGCGCGCGAAGGCCCACCGCGAGGTGCGGGCGGGCGACCGGATCGCCGTCCCGGGCGCCGGCGGCACGCGGCGCGAGCTCGTCGTCGTCGGCCTCGCGTCGCGGTCGATCCCGAAGGCCCAGGCGCGAAAGCTCTACGAGGACGTGACACCCGCCCCGGCGCCCGAGGTCGTCGAGGCGCGGCGTCTCGACCGGATGCTGTCGCCGCGCGACGGCGGCGGGCGCCCCGACAAGCGCGAGCGCCGGGAGCGGCGCCGCCTGAAAGGCTGGTAGGCACGGCCGGGCGCGCGAGGGTCTAGACTGGGGGAGCCATGGACTTCGAGCTGCTTTGCCCGTGCTGCGGCGCGCGCCTCAAGGTCGACCCGGAGCTGAAAGCGGTCATCGACCACGAGGCGCCCAGGGTCGCCCGCAAGTACTCGAGCGTGGACGACGCCCTCGGGGCGTTGAAGGGTCAGGACGAGGAACGCGAGAAGAAGTTCGCCGCCTCGATCGAAGCCGAGAAGTCCAAGAAGGACGTCCTCAACAGGAAGTTCTCGGAGCTCTTCGAGAAGACGAAGGGCGATTCCTCCAAGCCCGTCCGCGACATCGACCTCGATTGACTCCGCGCCCGGCCCGCCGATGGCGCCGCGCCGCGCTCCTGGTCGTGCCGGTGCTGTTCGCGTCCGCGCCGGCGCGGGCCTGGATCTACTCCGAGCACCGGGCGATCACCGCGCGGGGCATCGCCACGCTCGAGCCCCGCCGCCGCGCCGAGCTCGACTCCTTCTGGGAGCTCGCGCGCCAGGGCCATGCCGGCCGCCTCTGCGCGGCGCCGGACGCCGGCGACCAGGCCGGCAATCCGGACTGCCTGGATCTCGCGGCCTGGCCTTCGGTCAACGGCGACCACGCCTGTTCGCCCGACGAGATGCTCCACGTGATCCTCGACAGCCGGTGGATCCTGCGCGTGGCTCGGATCGCCGACCGGACCGGAGCCGCCATCGCGCGGGCGCGCAACGAGAGCGACCGCCGCAACGCGCAGATGAACGGGGACCTCGGCCTCGAGCGGGCCGACCCCGACTACAGCGGCCGGGCCCGCGCCAACAACGCGCACCACCTCCTGCCGCGCTCGGGCAACGACCCGCGACAGTACGTCGCCGAGACCCTGCGCGCCGGCGTCGAGCCGAACGCCATCGGCCTCTACGTGCTCTTTCACGCGGCGGCCCTCCGGCGCGCGGCGCGGTTCCCCTCGGACGCGGCTTTGCCCGACGAGCGCGCCGCCGAGGCGCGCCTGGTCCTGGCCCTGGAGTCCTTTGCCCTGCACTTTCTCGAGGATGCCTACGCGGCCGGCCACATCGCCGGCTCGTGGGGGCCGACGGCCGTGCGCAAGGGCACGCACGACTACTACAACGAGCACGGCATCGACACCGACACCTGGGACCACGAGCCCATCACCGTGTACGGGGACGGCCACCTGCGGCCGCCCGACCTCGACCGCGCGGGCGACGCGGTGGCGATGTCCCTCGGCCAGGTCCTCGGCGCGCTCGAGCCGGACTCGCAGATTCACTGCGACGCCGCGGCGATCGGGCTGCCGGAGGGCGTGGCGGACGGGACGTTCGACGTCTGCACGGCGGCGACGATGCCGGGCTGGACCGTGCCACCCGCGCTCGCCGAGGACGTGCAGCGCATCGTGCGGATCACCCCGATCCCGTTCCGCGGGCCGGGCTACGCGTCGCTTCCGCGGTTCCGGGCCGAGATCGGCCCCTTCGTCGGGATCGCCAGCGGCGTCCAGGCGGAAGGGGCCGACGGGGGTTTCGCCACGAACCGGGAGGGCGGGGCCATCGGTTCGCTCGACGTCGGCCTGCGCCTGGGTCTCGGCATCGACGCGCTGCTCGGCGACCCGGGCGACGGGCTCGTCTTCCTCCAGGGCGGCATCACGCTGGCGTCGCGCTCGTCGGGCGGCTGTGGCTCGATCTGCCCGAGCGATCCGCTGCTCGCGCGGTTCGTGCCCGGCGTGCCGGCCCGCTCCGCGCTCTCGTTCCGCCTGCGCGTGCCGTTCTGGCTGATCCCGGGCGACCTGCTCGTCGCCGCGCCGCTGCTCGCCCTGACGAGCCCGGCGCTTCTCGAGAAGATGGCGATCGTCGCCGCCGACGGCGGCCTGGTTCCGTGGCAGACGAAGCTGGCGACGCCGCTCGGGTCGCTCCAGTTCGTCGCGGGCCGCGAGATCGCCGTCAACCTCTTCGGCTACCTCGGCGGCAAGGACGCCTTCCTGGTCGCCGGCCGGGGGGCGGACGGCGCTCCGACCTTCGAGCCCGTCGCCTTCCGGTCGATCGAGTGGGATCTGCCGGTCCTCGAGCTGCGGCCCCTGCGCGAGTACGGCACGCGCTACAGCTTCGGGACGCTCGTCCAGTTCGGGGCGGGCCTGGACACCCCGATCGACGTCGAGTCCCTGATCCCGGGCCAGCCCATCCCGCCGTTGAAGACGCGCTACTTCGGATTCGTGCGTCTCTTCTTCGACGGCCGCCGGTACTTCTAGGGCTGCTTCTGGTAGGCCATTCCCTTCAGAAGCGCGATGCGTCTGGCGACCGGCGGGTGCGTCGACCAGAGCCCGGTGAAGAAGCCCTGCCGCTCCGCGTCGGTGCCGCCGCGCGGGTCCTCGATGCAGAGGTGCGCGACGCCCTGCTTGATCGAGGGCGTCGGCGCCACGGCGGCGGAGATCTTCTGGAGAGCCGAGGCGAGCGCGAGCGGGTTGCGCGTCAGCTCGGCGCCGGACGCGTCGGCCAGGTACTCGCGCTGGCGGGAAACGGCGAGCGAGACGATCTGGGCGATGAACGGGGCGAGCAGCACGGCGACGACCCAGAGGGCGACGAAAAGAATGCCGAGGCCGCCCTTGCCGTCGCCGTCGCCGTCGCGGCGCCGCCGGCCGCCCCAGCCGAGGCCGCGGCGGCTCCAGTCCGAGAGCAGCAGCACGGCGCCGGCGAGCGCGGCGACCACCGTCATCAGCCGCACGTCGTAGTTGCGCACGTGCGACAGCTCGTGGCCGACGACCCCCTGGAGCTCGTCGCGATCGAGCGCGTCGAGGAGGCCCCGCGTCACGGCGATCGACGCGCGTTCCGGGCCCACGCCCGTGGCGAACGCGTTGGGGTCGGAGTCCGGGACGACGTAGATCGCGGGCTTCGGGATCCCGCCGGCGATCGCGATTTCCTCGACGACGTTCTCGAGAACGCGCTGCTTCGGGTCGTTGCGGTCGATCGGAATCGCGCCCGTGGACTGGAGGACGGCCTTGTCCCCCTCGCGGAGCGACCACCACGCCGACATCCCGCCGACGGCGATCGCGCCGAGCGTCGCGAACGGAATCCCCGGGGAAAAGCCGCCGGCGTAGAGCAACCCGTCGGCGCCGAGGCCCATCAGGGCCAGGAGCACCACGAAAAACGCGATGAAGAGCCGGGTGTTGCCGAGGTTCTTCTTCTGCTGGTCGTAGAGGTTCATCGCAGAGGTCGGGCGGCGACCTCCGGCGTCAGGACCGCGTGCGGTCGGACCGGACGTTCAGGTCCACGCGCGGCACCGCCCGCTCCGTCTCGTCCTTGATCTCGAAGAGCTCGACCGGCTGGAACTTGAAGGTCTGGGCGATCAGGTTGTCGGGAAACATCTGCTGCGCCGTGTTGAAGCGCGTCGCGATGTCGTTGTAGAACTGGCGCGCGAAGCCGATGCGGTTCTCCGTCGAGGAGAGCTCCTCCATGAGCGCCTTGACCTGTTCGTTCGACTTGAGCGTCGGGTAGTTCTCCGCCAGCGCGAAAAGGCGCGAGAGCGTCGCCGTCAGCGCGTTTTCCTTGTCGGCCGCTTCGGCCACGCCGTGCGCGGCGACCGCGGAGTTGCGGGCCTGGATCACCTTCTCGAGCGTGTCCTGCTCGAACTGCATCTCGCCCTTCACGGCCGAGACCAGGTTGGGGATGAGGTCGTGGCGGCGCTTCAACTGGACGTCGATCTGCTTCCAGCCGTTGGCGACCTGGTTCCGGAGGGAGATCAGGTTGTTGTAACGCCAGATGGCCCAGATCGCGCCGACCACGGCGAGAACGACGAGCAGCGTCAGGCAACCCCCGATGGCGGCCATCTCTTTTCGGTGATCCCCTACCCGTTTCTTACGGAAGCGGCCCGCGACGGTTTCCGCCTCACGTGTTCAATCCCTGGCGCAGCTCCCGGGCGAGGATCTCGACCCCCGACCGCGTCCCGCCCGTGAGCTTCTCCTTCCAGACCGTCTCGGTCTCGAACCGGCGGTCGCCGATCGACTCGGCCCACGGGCGGAGGGCGGCGTCGAGCTCGCCGGCCGACCAGACGTCGCCGCCGCGCTTGCGGACCATGGCGATGACGTAGGGCACGATCCGGATGAACGCCCGCAGCGACGTCGAGCTCTTGATCGAGTACTTGCGGCCGGCGAAGGCGGCGGGGAAGGCGCGCGCCGCCGCCTTGAAGTAGTTCAGGAAGAATCGCCGGGAGTTCTCGCGGAACTCGCGCGCGATCCGGCCGCCGGCCGTGTCGATCGCGGCGAACACGTCGCGCAGCTCGTCGGCGAGCGAGGCCTGGGTCACGGAGCCCTTGCCGATGCCGAGCACCTTGATCGCCCCTTTCAGCGGCGAGCCTTCGTCCTCGTTCAGGGTTCGGATGACGTCGTGGGCGGCGGCCAGGTTGTCGTCGCGGTAGAGCCGGCGGCCCGCGAGCGAGATCAGGTGCGACGGGTTCAGCTTCGTGTGCTTGCTGTTGATCGTCACGAAGAGCTCGACCACCTGGTCGGCCGTCAGGTTGTCGAAGACGACCGCGGGCACCTGGAAGTCCTTGAGGCTGTGCTTCTCGGCCAGCTGGTGGAGCGCGAGGAGGCGGTGCTGGCCGTCCAGGGCGCGCAGGATTCCGGACTCCTCGGGCAGCTTCAGCGACCCCGCGTCGGAGCGCCCGCTCGACGGGGAGAACTCCAGGCGCTTCTCCGACACGAGCAGGACGCTTCCGGGAATCGCGGGCAGCGTGCCCGAGTCGGCGCACTGGAGGTAGTAGGTGACGAGCTCGTCGATCTTCTTCTTGATGATGGGCCGCTGGAAGGCCTGTTCCGAAGCCGAGATCTTCCGTTCCAGGAACTCCCAGTTCACTCGTCCCGCCGCCACCTTCGCGTGGCCCCGCGTCGTCTGGCTGCCCGGCCCGAAGGAGAGGACCTCGAAACCCACCAGCGACTGGAGGTCCTCGCCCGACAGCAGAGCCTCGTAGAAACGCACGCCGAACTGATTCAGGCGGAGCGAGGGAACCGAGATCATGTCCACCTCCTGGCCCGGATACCGCAGCGGCTTCCGGAAGGGCTCGCGAGCCCGCTCCGGGGCGGGGAAAGGGTATACCGGGCGCCCGCCGGTTGAACCCATGAGATTGGGGCCGGTGACGGTCCCGTCGGGCCCGATCCGGGGGGAGGGCCTAGGGCGGGGAGACGGACTTCCAGTCCTCGCCGGCCATCATCTGCGCGTGGATCTGGCTGGCGCCGGTCAGGATGCCCTTGAGCTCGACCGTGAGGATCGCGGCGAGCTCGGGCAGGGCCTCGGGCCGGGCGACCGGGACCGAGCACTCGACGGTCGACTGGCCGAGAGAGGCGAAGAAGGGGGAAGGGCGCCGCGTCCAGTCGGAGTCGCTTCGCCGGTGCTTGGTCATCAGGAAAGCCGCCAGCCGCCGCTCGTCCCAGGGCTGCGACGTCGTCCAGCAGAAGTTCGCGCGGAGCCCCTTCTGCTCGACGGTGGGCGTGTCGCTGGCGATCGAGATCGACATGTCCCGTCTCAAACGATAGCATTCCCGCGTTCGATCAACACCGTGAAAAGCGCCGTCCTAGGGCTCCTGACGCTCGCTGGAGCAGCCGTGCTCGCCGCCTCGCCGGGCGAGGAGCGGGTGTATGCCTCGCACCTGATGGTGGATCAGGAAGTCACGGTCGCCGCGCGCATCACCGGGATCATCGACACGATCCTCGTCGACCGCGGCAGCGCGGTCACCCAGGGGCAGGTGCTCGCCACGCTCGAGGCCAGCGAGTTCGACGCGGCGATCCGGCAGGCCAAGGAAGACATGGACCTGAAGAAGATCGAGTACGACCGCGCGGAGTCGCTCGTCTCCTCGAGCGTCATGAGCGCCCAGGACCGCGACGAGAAGAGGGCCCAGTACCAGGTGGCCGTGGCGACGTGGGAACGCGCGAAGGCGGTGCGCGATTACACCGTGATCCGCGCGCCGTTTGCGGGGATCGTCACCGAGAAGTACGCGCGGCTCGGCGAGAAGGTCATCGAGGACAAGAACGACCCGCTCTTCAAGATCACGGCGGTCGAGCCGCTGCTCGCCCGCGTGTACCTGCCGGAGGAGCAGCTGATGCGGGTCAAGGTCGGCGACCGCGTGGAGGTCGTCGCGGACCGCTTCCCGGACGCGAAGACCACCGGCGAAGTGCAGTTCGTCAGTCCCACCGTCGACGCCGCGAGCGGAACCTTCCAGGTCGTCGTGCGCGTCCGGAGGGATCCCGCTCGGACGGTCCTGCGGCCGGGCCTCGCCGTTCAGGTGCGGTTCGGCCAGTCCGCGCCCGGAACGCGGTAGCGCCGGCCGACGGGCCATGGCTGGAAAGCCGCGCTCCTCGGCTCGCCTGCGCTCGACGTTCGACCGCGTGCTCGTGCACGACGTGAAGAACGTCTCCTTCCGGCTGCGGCTGCTCCTGTCGAACCTCGAGGAGCACTGGGCCGATCCGCAGTTCCGCGAGACCGTCAAGGAGTTGCTCGCCGCGTCGGTCGAGCGCCTCGAGAGCGCCATCGGCCGCCTCTCGGCCGAGCGCGACGCGGTGCTGGTCCAGGTCTCGCTCGACCTCAACGCGCTCCTCCGCGAGGTGGTCGAGCGCCCGCCGCGGCGGGGAAAGGCTGCGGCCCGCACGCCGATCCGGCTCGCGCTCGGCGCCGTGAGCCCGATCTGGGGAGACGCCTACTACCTGGGCGACGCCATCGGGAGTCTGCTCGAGAACGCGCAGGAGGCGGCGGGCCCGGAGGGGCGCGTGCTCGTGCGGTCGTTTGCCGCGGGCACCGAGAAGCGCCCGAGGACGGTCGTCGAGATCATCGACAACGGCGCCGGGATGACGCCGGAGTTCCTGCGGGATCGGCTCTTCCAGCCGTATCACACGACGAAGCCGGACGGCGTCGGCCTCGGCCTCGTCACCGCGAGCCAGATCGTTCGGTTCCACAACGGCCGGATCCGCATCTCCTCCCAGCCGGGCGGCGGCACCGTGGTGCGCCTGGCGTTTCCCGCGGACCCGGGGGCCGCGTGAGCCCGTCCCTGGGCCGGCTCCTGATCGTCGAGGACGACCCGTTTCTCCTCGAGCAGCTGAGCTGGGCGCTCAAGGGCCGGTTCACGGTGTCGGCGGCGCGGGACGGGCCCCAGGGCCGAGCCCTCTGCGAAACGGAGCCCGATCTCTATCTCTTCGACCTGCGCCTGCCGCCGTCGAACCACGTGCGCGAGGGACTGGACCTCCTCCGGCATGTGCGCCGCCGCGACCCGGAGGCCACGGTCGTGATGATGTCCGGCGAGGGGGAGCGCTCCCACGCCCTCGAGGCCGTCGCCCTCGGAGCCTTCGACTTCTTCCAGAAGCCCATCGACACCGCCGAGCTGCTGGTGATCCTGAATCGCGCGCTCGAGCGCCGCCGTCTCGTCGTCGAGAACCGTGAGCTCCGGCGCGAGGCCGGCGCGTCCCTCGTGCCGTCCTCGGCGTCCTCGGCGCTGGTCGGTCGGAGCCCGGCGATGCGCCGGCTGCTCCGCGAGATCGAGAAGGTGGCGGGCTCCGACGCGAGCGTGCTCCTCCAGGGCGAGAGCGGCACGGGCAAGGAGCTGGTGGCGCGCGCGATCCACGCGGGCAGCGCCCGGAGGGACCGCGCGTTCGTTCCCGTCAACGCGTCGGCCCTGCCGGAGTCGCTCGCCGAGTCCGAGCTCTTCGGACACGAAAAGGGCGCGTTCACCGGCGCGGTCGCGTCGCGACCGGGCCGCTTCGAGCTCGCCCAGGGCGGGACACTCTTCCTCGACGAGATCGGCACGCTCTCGGCGGCGGTGCAGTCGAAGCTCCTTCGGGCGATCGAGAGCCGCGAGATCGAGCGGCTCGGGGGCCAGCGCTCGATCCCCGTGGACTTCCGCCTCGTCTCCGCCACCAACGAGGACCTCGAGGCCCGCGTCGCCGACGGCAGCTTCCGCGAGGACCTCTACTACCGCATCAACACGATCCCGATCGCGATCGCGCCGCTGCGGGAGCGCGAGGGCGACATCCCGCTCCTCGCCGAGCACTTCCTCGAGCGCGTGTGCGAGCGCGAGGGGCTGCCGAAGAAGCGGTTCTCGGCGGCGGCGCTCGCCCGGCTGGAGTCCCACCCCTGGCGCGGGAACGTGCGCGAGCTGTCGCACGCGGTCGAGCTCGCCGTGCTCTTCTGCGAGGCGCCGGAGATCGGCGAGGAGGACCTTCCCCGGTCGCTCCGTCCCGGCAGGGCTGCACGCGCGTCCTCCCCGAAGAGCTACGCGGCGGCGGTCGAGGAATTCGAGCGCCGGCTGCTGACCGATGCCATCGCGGCCGCCGGGGGAGTAAAGGCGGAGGCCGCGCGGCGCCTCGGCCTCGACGCGAACCAGATCAAGTATCTCTGCCGGAAATTCGGGCTCTGATCCCGGGAACGGTTGTTTTTTCAACCGGCGGGTCGATGATTTTTCAACCATGCGGCCCGGGGATCTTCCGCCGGAATGCCTAAGTCGCTGATCTGAAAGGCGAAGGAGTTCAGACGAGAACCGCGAAAAGCTGGCCCCGAGATTGCGATAGGGGTGGGCAGGAGGGAAGAAAGAAATGGCGAACGTCACGATCAAGCTCACCGACGCCCAGAAGGCCAAGATCAAGCAGGCCACCGGGCAGGATCACTCGGAAGTCCGCATGGGTTTCCCGGGCTCGAACCCGCCGCCCAGCACGGCCCCGGTCTCGAGCGAGCCGATCAAGGCCACGCGGGCGATGCGCGCCCATAAGGCCATGAAGGCCCACAAGGCCATGAAGGCCCACAAGGCCATGAAGGCCCATAAGGCCATGAAAGCCCATAAGGCCATGAAGGCCCATAAGGCCATGAAGGCCCATAAGGCGATGCGGGCTCACAAGGCGATGCGCGCCCAGTAACCCCCGTCAACTTCCCGGTTCGAACGCCCCGCCTCGGCGGGGCGTTTCTTATGGCCGCTCGACGCGGCCGACGAGAATCAACGGCCGCCGATTACCAGCCGATGGTTATTGCGCGGCGGCCGGGCGAACTGGGAGCCCCTACCACCAGATCACGGTCTGGAACCAGTGGCGCAGGACGCGCCACGAGCGCCAGAGGAACGCGCGCCGCCCGAGGAGAATCTTCGCCCTCCCGGTCATCCCGGGAAGCCATTCCCCTTCGGCGTTGGCGAAGGCGACGACGGCGATGAATCGCTCCGGCGTCTCGCCGGCGCGGAGGAGCTGCACCTTCCCGTCGGCCGTCGGTGGAAGCTCGTGGGCCGCCGCGCCGACCCGGACGATCTCTCCGTGCAGGATCCGCATCGGCCGCGCCCGTACCTGCATCGACACCCGCGATCCCGGCCGCAGGTACGAGAGCAGTCGCTCGCTCACGGGGATCTCGGCCTTGAGCCGCGCGCAGTCGCCGACGCGGGCGATCTCGGCGCCGGCGGAGACGAAGCGGCCGGCGAGGTCCTGGGTGCGGCGCGTCAGGAGGCGTCCGGCGATCGGGCTCCGCACCGAAAGGAGGCCGAGCCGCGATTCCTCGCTCAGAACCGCGAGCTCCGCCGCCTGGGCCCGGCTCTCGGCCTGGAAGAGCGCGGGCGCGTCGCCGGCGTCGCGCTCACGGCCAGTCCGCTTGACGAGCGCCTCGCGAATCGCTGCCGCGCTCGCGAGATCCGAGATCGCCGCGGGGCTCTCCAGGACGGCCACGACGTCGTCCTTGCCGACGCGGTCGCCTTCATGGAAGCGCACGGACGCGATCGTCGCGCCCTCCGGCGCCTGGAGGCTCGCCTCCGTCCACGGCTGCAGGACGGCCTCGGTCTCGAGCGTCCAGGGCGCCCACGGGACCGCCAGCACGAGCAGGAGCACCGCGAGGCCGACGAGCACGCCCACCCGCGCGCGACCGGACATGATGAACTCCTTCTTGTCGAGGTAGACGAGGCGGAGACCCTGGAGAAAGGCCCGCACGTCTTTTCGGAAGAGACGGAGCAGCGTCAGCACCAGCAGCACGCCCGCCAGGTTCGGAAAGTACCTCGCGTAGAGGTTGTAGAAGAGCTTTCCGATGAAGACCATGATCAGGATCATGAAGGCGATCGCGAGCGGGCCGTAGATCAGGTAGATCCGGCGCTTTCGCCGCGAGAGGACCGGCACCTCCACGTGAAGACGGAGCACGTGCTTCTTGAAGAGCGCGGCGCAGTAGGAGAAGGAATCCTCGCGCAGCTCGGGAATCTCGAGGTAGCTCGCGAGCGCGTAGTAGCCGTCGATCTTCCGGAGCGGGTTGATGTTGAAGAAGATCGTGGAGACGCCGGTGAAGAGCAGGATCTTGTAGGACACCTCGTGCAGCAGCGTGTCGGGGTACGACGCGACCCAGAGCCCCGTGGCGATGCAACAGATGATCGCCTCGATGTACATGCCGGCGAAGAGCACCCAGAGGCGCTGCCACTTGCTCGGGAAGAGCAGCGCGTCGGTCGTGTCGCAGTAGAAGGCGGGCATGAAGTACAGGAGCGCACCGCCGATGTCGTGCACCTCGCCCCCGTAGAACTTGCAGACGTAACCGTGCGAGAGCTCGTGAATCGCGCCGATGCAGGACAGGATCGCGAAGAACTGGACGGCGTCCCAGAAGGGCTTTCTCAGGAAGGCGTACAGCTCGAGCGTCTGCGACCAGATCTGGTCGAAGCGCGGGACGATGACGCCGATCGTCATCATGATGGCGACGAGCGCGACGATGACGGTCGGCGGGCGCCAGATCCAGCGCACGTACTTCTGCGTCCGCTCGAGGAAGTCGTTCGGGTCGGCGACCTTGAACGGGATCAACATGATGTCGCCGCCCTCGGCCTTCTGTTCGGCGCGGAGCTTGCGGGCCTCCTTGATGCGCGACAGCTCCTCGAGGTGGCGCTCGACGGTCGACTTCTGCAGCAGGTCCATCTCCCGCAGCGACTCCTCGTACTCGGGGACGAGCGCCGGATCGAGCGGCTCGCGGAACTGAGCCTGGTACGCGTCGTGGATCTCGGCGAGCGTGCGCGTTCCATCGAAGAGTCGGATCAGCTCCCAGTTGGCCTCCTCGAAGCTGTAGTACTGCGTCTTGTCGGGGTTCTTGACGATCCAGTGCCCCTCGCCCATCTGGACGACACGGCGGATGACGAGGTTCGACTTGAGCGCGGGACGGTCGGCGGCGACCTTGCGGCGCGCCGCGAGCGCCCCGACTCCCGACTCGATGGGCGCGGCCGAGACGAGTGCGGAGGCGCGGGGCGACGCGGAGCTCACGGCAGCAGCGGCCAGATCTTCAGCCAGAGATATCGCAGGGGCTTGCGGAACAGGGCGTAGCCGAGGGGCCGCGTCGCGGCGGAGACCTTGCCGGTGCCGAGCATTCCCGCGCGCAGCGCTTCGCCGGGATTCTCGACGCGCGCCTCGGCGACGACGAAGCTCTGGTCGCCCTCCTGGCGGAGCTCGGCCCCGACGCGCTCCACGGTCCCGCGGAAGACCCGCGTCGGGAAGGGATTCATCTTGAGCGCGACCGGCTGACCCGTCGCGACGAGCGCCGCGTCCGCCTCCGGCACCGCGACCTCGGCCGTCACTCCGCCCGTGTCCGCGACGATCGCGAGCTCGGCGCCGCGCGCGAGCGTCTGGCCGACCCGCTGCTCGATGTGCGGCGTGATCAAGACGCCCGAGACCGGGGCGCGCAGGACCGTCCGCGCCAGCCGCTCCTCGGCGAGTGCCCGCCGGGCGCGCTGCTCGTCGCGCCGCGCCCGCGCCGCGAACATCGCCGCAGCGTCGCCCTCCTGCGTGTGCTGCACGACGTCGCTCTCGGCGATCGCGAGGGCCGCGGCGGCCTCGGCGAGCGCGGCCTGGTAGGACTCGTCCTTCAGCGTCGCGACGACGTCGCCGGCGGCGACCCGGTCGCCCTCGCGCCGGAGCACTTCCTTGACGACCCCGTCGACGGCGGCCGTCACGGCGGCGCGCCGGGCGGGGAGCACGCGCACCGGTCCCTCCAGTCGGATGCGCCACGGGACCACGACGAGGAGGACCGCGGCCGCGGCGGCGCCGATGAGCCACGCCTGCCGGCGCCGCGCCGGAATGTCGAGAAGCTGCCGCCGTTTCTCGAGGAGCGGCTGCAGGAATCCGGCGAGTGGCACCTGCTGATAGAGCTGGGCGTTGCGCACGGCGACCGTCGCCTGATAGACGAGGATCGCGAGCAGGTCGTGAGTCTCGTCGTCGACGACGAGCGGCTCGGTGGATTCGAAGCCGAGGGCGCCGAGCTTGCCCTCCTCGTCCTTCAGGAGCACGCCGACGAACGAGCGCAGGCCCGTCTCCGCGAAGATCGCCCGGAACTTCTCGACGGTCTCGGGCCGCTCCGCGTTGATCTCGCCGTCCTCGGTCTGCACGACGGCGACGTCCGTGCCGGAGAGGAAGACCCAGTTCAGGAGGTCGTCCAGTCGCCGGACGTGGGGGTCCTTGCGGTCGATCTCCTTCATGCCGGAGACCGCGCCGAGGCGGAGCTTGCCCTTCTCGAAGATGCCGATCGCGCAGCGCTCGTACGGGATGAGCGTCGACGTCGCGTTGACGATCGTGCCCATGACCTTGTCGAGGTCGAGCGTCGCCGTGATCTCGCGGCTGACCGCGAGCAGCGCGTCGAGCTCCTCGACCTTCTTCTCGGCCTCGTGCTGGCGGGCGGTGCGGAGCGCCCGCACGGCCTGCCGCGCCAGGTCCGCGAGCAACTCCTCGTCCTCGGCGGAGAACTCGGGGTGGCGGCCGCGCTTGTTGACGAGGACGAGCGCCCCGACGGGGACCTCGTCCTCCACGAGCGCGATGCCGAGCACCGAGCGCGCGGCGTAGCCCTCGTTCTCCGCGGCGACCGGATCGCCTTCGGGGATCCGGTTCCGCCGCACGGCGGCCTGGTCGGCCAGAAGGTCGCCGACGATCGAGGCGCCGACGGCCTCGGGGGCGTTGTCGACGTCGTAGTTCTCGTTGACGGCGGTCGCGGCGAGCGTGACGTCCTCGCCGTCGAGCCGCCAGAGCGACGCGACCTCGGCCGTGAGGAAGTCGGCGGCCTTGCGCACGATGAGGTCGGACAGCTCACCCTCGTCGATCGTCGACCCGAACGCCTTGGAGAGGTCGTAGAGGTTCGTCAGCCGCTCGATCGCGTGCAGCATGCCGACCGTCTTGCGCTCGGAGCGCAGCGCCCGGCCGAGCGCCGGCGCCGCCTGCTCGAGGAAGCGCTCGAGCCGCGCGAGGGCGTCGTCGGCGTCGGGCATCTCCGTGAAGAACAGGGCGAGCAGCCCCACCACGAGGTTCTCGGCTTCGAGCGGCACGGCGAGGCAGGCACGGAACCGGTCGGGGAGGCCGCGGACGAACGGATCGCCGTCTTTCAGCTCCGCCCCCGTCAGCACCAGCGGCTGACGGTCGCGGACGAGGTCGTGGACGAACCCGGTTTCCCGCGCCGCCGAGCGCCTCAGGAACTTCTCGACGCCCTCACCCGACGCGCCGATGCAGAGAAAGAGCGGGTTGACCGTGTCGGGCGCCCAGAGCAGCGTCGCGTCCGCGCCGGCCATGACGGAGCTCCAGCGCGCCGCCCAGCCGGAGGTCTGGGAGAGGTTCTCGCAGAGGGCGAGCTCGGCGAGCGCCGAGACTTCCGACTCTTCGGCGGAGGCTTCGTCCTCCTCGGCCGAGGCTTCGTCCTCCCCGTCGACCGGTTCCTCCTCCGGGTCCTCGGGTTCGTCCGCCACGTTGTCCTCGCGCGATCTTGGCCGGGCCGGTCGGCCCGCCTAGAAGCTGGAGACCGCCGCCTCGAGGTCCTCGTGGATCTCGAAGACGGAGTCGAGCTTGGTCATCTGGAGAAGCTTGCGAACCTGGGGGCCGGCGTGGAGGAGCTTGGCCTGGCCGCCCTCTTTCTGTGCCAGCGTCAGCGCCCGGACCAGCGCGCCGAGCCCCGAGCTGTCGAGGAAGCCGACCGCCTTCAGGTCGACGAGCAGATTGGTCTTGCCCTCTTCGAGCAGACGCGTCACGGTCTTCTTGAACGTCGTCTCGGGCTCGCCGATGACGAGGTCTCCGACCACCGTCAGAATCGTGACGTCGCCGTCTTCGCTTGTCGTCAGGTCCATTGGAACGGGGCGGATTATGTCAAAAAAGGCGCGCCGCGCCAGAGGGGAAGCGAGCCGAAAAGGCGGTAGATTCCGACCCATGACGACTCTCGACCGCCGCCGCTTCGTCGCCCTCTCTGCCGGGTCGCTCGCCGCGCTGCGCTGGCCGAATGCCCCGCCGCCCGCGCCGACGCCCGGGGCGGCGATCAAGACCGCCGGCATCCGGATGATTCCGGTCGAGGGCGGCAAGTACAAGGTCTGGACCAGGAGAATCGGCGCCGGGAAGATCAAAGTGCTCACGCTCCACGGCGGCCCCGGCATCACCCACGAGTACTTCGAGTGCTTCGAGGACTTTTTGCCGCAGGCGGGGATCGAGTTTTACTACTACGACCAGCTCGGCTCCTTTTACTCCGACCAGCCGGAGGACAAGAGCCTCTGGACGATCGAGCGCTTCCGCGAGGAGGTCGAGCAGGTGCGCCTCGCGCTCGGCCTCGACCACTTCTTCCTCTACGGGCAGTCCTGGGGGAGCATGCTCGCGATCGACTACGCGCTGAAGTACCAGGGCCACCTGAAGGGCCTGGTCCTGTCGAGCATGACGGCCTCGATCGCGTCCTACGTCGACTACGTCAACAAGCTGCGCTCGCAGCTACCGCCCGAGGTCCTCGCGGTGCTCGTCAAGTACGAGAGCCAGGGTCAGTTCGAGGCGCCCGAGTACCAGGAAGTGATGTTCAAGGAGGTCTACGGCCGGCACGTCTGCCGCCTCGACCCCTGGCCGGACCCGGTTGCCCGGGCGTTCAAGCATTTGAATCCGCAGGTCTACAACACCATGCAGGGACCGAACGAGTTCGTCGTGACGGGAACCTTCAAGGACTGGGACCGGTGGAAAGACCTGCCGAAGATCCAGACGCCGACGCTCCTGATCGGGGCGACCCACGACGAAATGAACCCGGAAGACATCAGGAAGATGGGCCGGTTGATCCCCAACGCGCGGGTCGCGATCTGCCCGAACGGCAGCCACCTGGCGATGTGGGACGACCAGGAGGCCTACTTCCGGGCCCTGATCCCCTTCCTGCTGGAGGTCGAGGCCGGCCGCTTTTCCCCGCGGTCGTAACCCGCCCTCCGGAGCCGGCATCGAATCCGCGGCGGGACGAGATCCGGGACGTCCGGTTTCTCGTATTCGTTCGTGGAGGCCGCGAAACCCGCGCGAAACATTGACAGAGCGGCGGGGAGGCGGAGGTAATATTCGGCGCCAACGGCGCTCCCCGCGGGAGGGGCGCGGCTGATACCGGTCGGACGAAGGCGTAGCTCGGCACAGCCATGTCGGCTGGACCGAATTCGATGACGCCCCGTCGGGGCAAGAAAAGGAGACTGGGATGAAGAAGGGTGACCTGACGACGAAGGCGATCGGTTTGGCGATCGCCGGCGTGCTCGCGGGCTCGGGCCTGGCGAGCGCGATGCCTGCCAAGAACGCGAGCGCGAAGACGACGGCCGGCGACGAGAAGGCCAAGGACACGAAGGCGGCGTCGGACAAGCACGTCTGCAAGGGTCAGAATTCCTGCAAGGGCAAGGGCGGCTGCAAGACGGGCGACGGCGGCTGCGCGGGCAAGAACTCCTGCAAGGGCAAGGGCGGCTGCTCGGTCCCGGTCAAGAAGGCGGCGTAACTCCGATCCGTTCTGCCCGGGGGCCCTCGCAGCCCCCGGGCATTTCTTCCATCACTCCATGACCCGCCTCCCGACTCCCGCCCCCCGCCCTGCGGCCGTGCAGAATCGCTGGGGCTTCCCCGATCTCGGCATCGGGGTCGGCCTTCGGACGATTCACTATCCGCACATTCTCGACAACCGGCCCGACGTGGACTTCTTCGAGATCCTCTCGGAGAACTACATGGACACGGGCGGCCGGCCTCTCTGGGTCCTCGACCAGGTCGCGGCGCGCTACCCGATCGTGATGCACGGCGTCTCGATGAACATCGGCAGCACCGACCCGCTCGACCGCGAGCACCTGACGAAGTTGAAAGCCCTCGCCGAGCGCACGAAGGCGCGCTGGGTGTCGGACCATCTCTGCTGGACCGGCGTGGCGGGCCGCAACACGCACGACCTCCTGCCGATGCCGCTGACCGAGGAGGCGCTCGCGCACGTGACGGCGCGCGTCCGCCAGGTCTCGGAGATCCTCGAGCGGCCGCTCATGCTCGAGAACGCCTCGACCTACGCCGAGTTCGCGGCTTCGTCCATGCCCGAGTGGGAGTTCTTCGGCCGCCTGATGGAGGACGCCGACTGCGGCATGCTCTTTGACGTCAACAACGTCTACGTCAGCTCCTTCAACCATGGCTTCGACCCCGAGCAGTACGTGGACGCGATCGACCCGGCCCGCGTGACGCAGTACCACCTCGCCGGGCACACCAACAAGGGCACGCACATCATCGATACGCACAACGACCACGTCATCGACCGCGTCTGGGAGCTCTACGCGCGCTCCTCGGCGAGGACGGGCAACGTCTCGACGCTCCTCGAGTGGGATGCCGACATTCCGGCCTTCGACGTCGTGCACGCCGAGGCCCTGAAGGCCCGCGCGCACCGGCGCGAAGAGAAGAGGGACAAGAAGGTTGCCGCCGGAGCCTCTTGACCTCGGCCTGCCGCGTTTGCAGCGGTGGATGCAGGCCGTCCTCGAGCAGCCGGGCACCGTCGACGACGCCGTCGCGTCGGCCGCGGCGCGCCGGGAACTCGATCCCGGACAGATCGCCCGGGTGGTTCTCCCGTCGAAGACGCTCACGCCGGCCGAACGGGTCGGGGTCTACCAGGGCATGTACCTGCTTCGCATGGTCGAGGCGCTCGAGGGCGACTACCCGGCGGTCGCGCACTTCCTCGGCGAGGAAGAGTTCGCCGACCTCGTGACCCGCTACGTCGCGGCGCACCCGTCGACGAGCTACACGTTCAACCGCCTCGGGAAGCGGTTTCCCGAATTCATCAAGGCATCGCGCGGGATCCGCAAGAAGGCCTTCGTGGCCGATCTCGCCCGCCTGGAGCTTTCCGTGACGGAGGTCTTCGACGCGCCCGAGTCGGCTCCCTGGCCGGCGGACGCGATCGCGCGCCTCCCCAACGAGGCGTGGGCGACGGCCGTCTTGAAGCCGATCGCGGCGTTTCGCCTCGGGAGCTACGCCCATCCCGTCAACGCGTACCTGCAGTCGGTCAAGGAAGAGAACCACGACCATCCCGGCGTGGGGCGGCGGGCGACGCACGTCGTCGTCTGGCGCAAGCGCTACGAGGTGTGGCGCCTCGAGCTCTCCAAACCGGCGGCCGACTTTCTGGCGGCGCTTTCCCGGGGGCGTCCGTTCGGCAAGGCCGTCGTCGCGGCCGCGCGCGGCCTGCAGGGAAGCCCCGGCGATCAGCTCTTCCGCTGGCTCCGCGACTGGGTCGCCGAGGGGATGTTCCAAGGCGTCCAGACGGCCGGCTGAGTCGAGGACACGAGCGCGATGGTCTCTGCCGAGAGGCGCGAGTGGCTCGAGGCCGACGGCCTCGGCGGGTTCGCATCCGGAACCGCTGACGGCATCCGGACCCGGCGCTACCACGCGCTGCTGCTGACCGCGAGGAACCCGCCGACCGGACGCGTCGTCCTCGTCAACGGCCTGGACGCCTTCGTCGAGACGGCGTCGGGGCGCTTTGCGATCTCGTCGCAGCGCTACGCGCCCGGCGTCGTTTCTCCCGACGGCGCCGCGCGGGTCGAATCGTTCGACCACGAGCCCTGGCCGCGCTGGGTCTTCGCGCTCCCGGACGGAACGCGCGTGGCGCAGGAGATTTTCGTGCCGAAAGACGCCTCGGCGGTGGCGGTCTCGTGGAAGCTCCTGTCCGGGGCGGGGCCCGTGCATCTCGAGGTCCGCCCGTTCTTTTCGGGCCGCGACTATCACGCGCTCCACCACGAGAATCCCTCCTTCCGCTTCGACGCCGCCGAGGGCGACGCCGGTTTCGTGCGGTTCCGGCCCTACCCCGACGTGCCGTCGGTCTCGGTGCGCTCGAACGGCGCGTTCGCGCCCGCGCGCGACTGGTATCGGAACTTCCTCTACGCGGAGGAAGAGGCGCGCGGCCTCGACTTCACCGAGGACCTGGCGTCGCCGGCCGTGTTCCGATTCGACCTGGCGCTTAACGAGGCGGTCTGGCTCGCCGCGGCGGAGGGGTACGAAGCGGCGCTCGGCTCGGGCGGCGCCGCGGCGGCGCTGGAGGGCCTGCGCCTTTCGGAGCGGAGCCGCCGGGCCCGGTTCGCCGACCGGCTCGATCGCTCGGCCGACGCCTATCTCGTGCGCCGGGGAGGCGGCCGGACGATCGTCGCGGGTTACCCGTGGTTCACCGACTGGGGCCGCGACACGTTCATCGCGCTGCGCGGCCTGTGTCTGGCGACCGGGCGCCTCGCCGAGGCGGAGGGAATCCTCGTCGAGTGGGCGGGCGCCGTCTCCGAGGGCATGCTGCCGAACTTCTTTCCGGACGCCGACGCGGAGCCCGAGTTCAACGCGGTCGACGCGTCGCTCTGGTACGTGATCGCGGTCTACGAGTACCTGGAGGCGATGGCCGCGACCGGCCGCGTCGCCTCGCGGACGTCGGTCGCGAAGCTCCAGGCGGCGGTCGAAGCGATACTGACGGGTTACGAGCGCGGCACCCGCTTCGGCATCCGCGCCGACGGCGACGGCCTCCTCGCGGCCGGGGTGCGCGGGGTCCAGCTGACGTGGATGGACGCGAAGGTCGGCGACTGGGTGGTCACGCCGCGGATCGGGAAGCCCGTCGAAGTGCAGGCGCTGTGGCTGAACGCCCTGTGGATCGCGACGGCCTTCTCCGATCGGTGGCGGCCGCTCCACGACCGCGCGCTCGCGGCGTTTACGGAGCGGTTCTGGAACGAAGCCGGGGGCTTTCTCCACGACGTGGCCGACGTGGACCACGTGCCCGGAACGGCGGACCCGACGTTTCGCCCCAACCAGATCTTCGCGGTCGGCGGGCTGCCGTTCCCGCTGCTCGAGGGCGAGCGCGCCCGGCGCGTCGTCGACGCGGTCGAGGCCCGGCTTTCCACGCCGCTCGGCCTGCGGTCGCTCGACCCGTTCGACCCCGCCTACGTCGGGCGCTACGAGGGCGGACCGCGGCAGCGGGACGGCGCCTACCACCAGGGCACCGTCTGGCCCTTCCTGGCGGGAGCGTTCGTGGACGCCTGGGTGCGCGTGCGCGGGGGGACCGGGGAGGCGAAGGAGCAGGCGCGGCGCCGCTTCCTCGAGCCCCTGCGCGCGCACCTCGACGAGGCCGGCCTCGGTCACGTCTCGGAGATCGCCGACGGCGACGCCCCCCACACGCCGCGCGGGTGCCCCTTCCAGGCCTGGTCGGTGGGGGAGCTGATCCGGATCGAGAAGGTGATCCTGGGGCCGGACGCGCCAGGCTGCTAAGATTTGCACCTCTGATCAGACGACTTGCCGCCTGGGCGGCGCTCCTCTTTGCCGCCGGACTGGGCGCCGCCTCCGCGCAGCAGCTGGAGCCGCGGGCGTACGCGCCGAGCCCCGTGGACGTGAACATCGTCGGGGTGCCCTACGTGTACCAGACCGGGTCGGTCATCACGGATCCGTCCCTTCCGGTAAAGGATGTGGATGCGAAGGTCAACGCGGTCGCCGCCTTCTACGACCGCACGTTCTCCTTTTTCGGACGATCGGCGAGCGCGCTGCTCACCTTGCCGTACATCTGGGGCAAGGTGACGGGAGAGGTCGGCGAGCAGACGCGCTCGCTCACGCGATCCGGCCAGGGCGACATGCAGATGCGCTTCGCGACGAACATCTTCGGCGGCCCGGCCCTGACGCCGAAGGAGTTTGCCGAGCGGGCTCCCGAGACCACGCTCGGCGCCAGCCTCACCGTCGAGATGCCCACGGGTCAGTACGACGGGACGAAGCTGATCAACCTCGGGACCAACCGCTGGGCCTTCAAGCCGGAGCTCGGGCTGGTCCACCCGGTCGGCCGATGGACGTTCGAGCTCTACACCGGGGGTGTGTTCTTCACCGCCAACGACGACTTCTACGGCGGACACCGCCGGACGCAGGACCCGATGCTCGAGCTCCAGGCGCACGTCATCTACACGTTCGTGCCCGGCCTCTGGCTGGCCCTGGATGGGACCTGGTACCAGGGCGGCCAGACGACGGTGGACGGCGTCCTCAACGCCGATCGCCAGCAGAACACTCGGATCGGCGCGACGCTGGCCCTGCCCCTCGGCCGAAAACAGATGATCAAGCTGGCCTGGGCCAGGGGCGCGACCGTCCGGGTCGGCCAGGACTTCACGACCTACGGCCTGACCTACCAGTTCCGCTGGTTCTAGAGCCCGGCAACCTTCCGCGCGCCGCGGTGTAGGCTGAAAAAGGGAGGAACCGACATGCCCTCGCTCAGGGACCGGGCTTCGCGCCTGCGCCGTCTCGTGCACGCGGTGTCGGGCCGGTTGCGATGGTTGCCGCCGACGCTCTCGCGGCTGACGATCGCCGGAATCTTCCTGCAGACGGGGTGGGGCAAGTTGAACGACCTGCCCAAGGTGATCGGCTATTTCAAGGAGCTCGGGATTCCGGCGCCGGAGTTCCAGGCGCCGCTCGCGGCCACCGCCGAGTTCGCGTGCGGCGCCCTGATCCTCGTGGGACTCTTCACGCGCGTCGCGAGCCTGCCGCTCATCGTGACCATGGGCGTCGCGATCCTGACCGCGAAGCGCCCGGACATCCACTCCTACTCGGACCTCTTCGGGATGGAGGAGTACCTCTACATCGTGGTCCTCGCGTGGCTCGGCGCCTACGGAGCCGGACCGATCTCGCTCGACGCCCTTTTCGCCAGGCGCCTCGAGCGCGGCGAACGGCCGCTTTCGGGCGGAGCGGCGCAGCACGGAGTCTAGCCGCCGAGTTCCGGCCCCGGACCTTCCGATGATTTTCGTCCCGCGCCGCTCCGCTCCTTAGCGACGTTCGGCTTTTTGGGCGTTGGCGGACGCGTTCCGTCCAAATCTCCGGAACGGCGCGCCGGGGCGGCTTGGCCGCACCCGACGAATCCTCGTTCCCGGCCGGTTCGTCAGCGGCGCCGTGGGGCTCGTCCGCCGTTCCGGTTTCGTCCCGGTGCTTCGATGAACCGGCGGGGTCTCCACGAATCTGAATCGCGCGCCGCGGCGCGCCTCGCGGTAGCGCGCGCGGTCCTGCGCGCCGCGCGCTTGGTCCGTCCGCGAGCGGCGCTCGGCCCCGCGCGGCGCCCGTCCACGCTTTCGAACGCGTGGCACCCGCGTTGCTCTTCGCATCCGGTGCGCCGACGCGTGGCCGGCGTAAGGAGGATTGACGAGAATGAACTGTCACCGACCGACGCGCCGGAAAGCGGCGTGGATCTGGGCGGCGGCCCTCGCGATCGCGCTGGGCCTCGCTCCGCACGTTTCCGCGCAACAGCTCACGGGCAACATTTTCGGCAGGGTCGTCGACGAGCAGGGCGGCAAGCTGCCGGGCGTGACGGTCACGCTCTCCGGCATCGGCGCCGCCAGGACGCAGACGACCGACGCCCGCGGGGAGTTCCGGTTCCCGAACCTCGCGCCCGGCGTCTACACCCTGACCTACGAGCTCCAGAGCTTCACGAAGGTCACCAACAGCGACGTCAAGGTTTCCGTCGGCCAGAACACGGAGACGAACGCGACGCTCAAGATCTCGAGCGTCGAGGCGACGGTCGTCGTCGAAGGCGCGCCGGCCCTGCTCGACACGCGGCAGGTCCAGACGGGTGCGGTCGTGGACCAGACGGAGTTGACCCAGATCCCGACGGCCCGCGACCCGTGGGTCGTCCTGTCGACGGTTCCCGGCGTGCAGGTCGACCGCGTCAACGTCGGCGGCAACGAGAGCGGCCAGCAGTCGACGTACGTCGGCAAGGGCGCCGACTCGAGCCAGAACACGTGGAACGTCGACGGCGTCACGATCACCGACATGGGCGCCCTCGGCTCCTCGCCCAACTACTACGACTTCGATTCCTTCCAGGAGATGCAGGCCTCGACCGGCGGCAGCGACGTGACCGCGGCATCGCCGGGCGTTCAGCTGAACCTCGTGACCAAGCGCGGCACCAACGACGTGCACGGCTCGGCGCGCTACTTCCTCGCCAACAGCGACCTCCAGTGGAACAACGTCACGCCGGAGGACCAGGCGCAGGGCGTCGTCAACGGCGGCAACCGCATCAACGAAGTGCAGGACTACGGCATCGAGCTCGGCGGTCCGCTGTGGCGGGACAAGATCTGGGCGTGGGGCGCCTACGGCCGCAACCAGATCAACCTCTTCAACGCCCAGGGCAACCCCGACAACACGACCCTGATCGACTACAACGCCAAGATCAACTGGCAGCTCTTCGACTCGACCTCGCTCGCCGGCACCTTCTCCAACGGCAACAAGGAGAAGTTCGGGCGCAACGTCTCCTTCTCGCGGCCGCCGCCCGCGTCGTGGAACCAGACGGGTCCGACGACGATCTGGCGCGGCGAAATCTCGCAGATCTTCTCGTCCTCGCTGTTCTTCACCGCGTCGTACTCGTCCGTCTCGGCCGGGTTCTCGCTGACGCCCCAGGGCGGCACCGACGTGAACGACCTCTACATCAACGAGCAGGGGCAGTTCATCGGCAGCTACCTCTACGCCGACACGGTCCGCCCGCAGAAGCAGGCGACCGCGAGCGGCTCCTATTTCTTCAACACGGGCGCGGTCGGCAACGAGCTCAAGTACGGGTTCAACTACCGGACGACCGACGTCGATTCCGTTTCCTCGTGGCCCGGCAACGGCAACTACGGGGACCTCGCGGACTTCAACTCGCCGGTCGCCGTCATGACCCGGGACGCGGTCCTGAACACGCGCCTGCGCTATTACAGCGGCTACCTTTCCGACACGCTCACGTTCGGCAACCTCACGATCAACGCCGGCGTGCGCTACGACAACCAGCAGGGGCACAACCTCGCGTCGACGACGCCGGCGAACCCGGTCATCCCGGACCTGCTGCCCGGCATCACGACCACCGATCAGCCCGCGCCGTTCACCTGGGAGAACGTCGTCCCGCGCATCGGCGCGACGTACGCGCTCGGCCAGGACAAGAAGACGCTCCTGCGGGCCAGCTACTCGCAGTACGCGGATCAGCTCGGCGCGAACGCCGTAGCCTTCACCAACGCCGGAGCGCTCGCCGGTCTCTACTATTACTGGAACGACATCAACGGGGACCACGTCATCACGCGCAACGAGCTGAACCTGAACACGCTCGTCTCGCACTACGGCGTCGACCCGGCCAACCCGGGCTCTTCGACGTCGCCCAACGTCATCGACCCGAACTTCAAGGCGGGGAAGACCAGCGAGGTCATCGCGGGCATCGAGCGCGAGCTCCTCGACGGCCTCGTCGTCGGCGTGTCGTACACGTACCGGAAGTACGACGGCGCGCTGTGGCCCCACCGGACCGGCCTGACCGAGAACGATTACGAGGTCGGCGGCTACCTGACGGGCAGGCTCTTCAACGGCGCGGCGTTCGACGTTCCCTACTACCAGTTGAAGCCCGGCGTGGACGTGCCGGCGGGCCTGACCCTGTCGAACCGGCCCGACTGGAACACGACGTACAACGGCGTCGACCTGACCTTCCAGAAGCGGCTTTCCGACAAGTGGCTCATCCGCGGCGGCGCCACGTACCAGACGTGGAACCAGCACGGCGGCGCCGGGTCCTGCTACGACCCGACGAGCGACCGCGGCGGCAACAACGAGCTCTGGCCGGGCACGCCCATCGGCATCCAGACGGGCTCGACCTGTGCGGGCGACGACATCGCGGCGCTCCCCGCCGGCTCGGCCAGCGGCGCGCGCAACGAGGTATTCCTGAACGCGCGCTGGCTCTTCAACGTCAGCGGTCTCTACCAGCTCCCGGCGGGCTTCGCCGTGGCCGCCAACTTCTTCGGCCGCGAGGGCTATCCGTACATCAACTACTACCGGTACGACCCGGGCGACGGCCTCGGCCCTCGGGACAACATCCTCACGCAGCTGTCGACCTATCGCTACGGGAACGTCTATGAGCTCGACCTCCGCCTGGAGAAAGTCATCACGGTCAAGCCGCTCGAGATCACGATCGCCGCGGACGTCTTCAACGCCGCCAACTCCGGCACGGTTCTCCAGCGCAACGCGCGCGTGGATCTCGGGCCGGGCGTCTACAACCAGATCATCGAGATGCAGAGCCCTCGCGTCGTCCGATTCGGCGCGCGGCTGTCCTTCTAACGCGTCGCCGTTCCTCCGTTCGGTTGCCGGCGGGCCCCAAAGGCCCGCCGGGCTTTTTTCGGGCCGGCGCGCGCCGTGGCAAGATACGGCGCCTGAGCCGCGCCGCACCCGAACCCGCCGTTCGACCGCCGCTTCCCGGGCGGTTCGACCTGCTTTGCCTTCCGATCATCGACTGGGGCTTCCGGTTCCAGCGGCCTCAACAGCTCCTGTCGCGCTTCGCGGCCGATGGCCACCGGGTTTTCTACGCGGCGACCGGGTTCGCGGGCCTCGACCGCGAGCCGGCGGTGTCGGCGGCGGCCGAGAACGTCTGGGAGCTGAAGCTCCCGGGCGAGCACGACTTCGACGTCTACGGCGCGTCGCTCTCGGGCGAGACACTGGCGCAGGCGCTCGACGCGGTCGAGGTGCTCGCCGGGCGGCTTCGCTTCACCGAGGACCTCGTCGTGTTCGTGGAATACCCGTCGTGGGAGCCGCTCGCCCGGGCGCTTCGCGAGCGCTTCGGCTGGCGCGTCGTTTACGACTGCATGGACGAGCACACGGGCTTCGGCACGCACGGCCCGCAAACCGAGAGCGACGAGCGGCGGCTGATCGCGGAGGCGGATCTCGTCGCCGCCACCTCCCGCCTCCTCGTCGAGAAGGTCCGCCGGGTGCGGCCCCGCGTCCTCGCGCTCCCGAACGCCGGTGACGCGGCGCGTTTCGAAAGGCTGCCCGCGCGCGCCGCGAGCCCGCTCGCGAAGCTGCCGCGTCCCGTGGTCGGCTACTACGGCGCGATCGCGGCCTGGTTCGACGCGCCGGCGGTGGCCGATGCCGCGCGGCGCCACCCGGAGTGGTCCTTCGCGCTCGTCGGCGGCGTCTCCGGCGCCGACCTCTCGAGCCTCGAGGGCCGTCCCAACGTCCACCGCTTCGGCGAGGTGCCCTACGAGAAGCTCCCGGCGTGGGTCGCGGGCTTCGACGTCTGCACGATCCCGTTCGAGCGCTCGCCGCTGACCGAGGCGA
>Ga0335071_10000601_pt1 | contig 39466 bp, 38 predicted proteins | sample Lox_Sample_15_FD_206724 | JGI IMG/M metagenome (GOLD analysis project Ga0335071, IMG submission 206724) | Soil microbial communities from Loxahatchee National Wildlife Refuge, Florida, United States - Lox_Sample_1.5 | ecosystem: Environmental > Terrestrial > Soil > Wetlands | place: USA... | reverse complement strand
CGCTACCAGATGCCCATCTCGGTGCTCATGGCCAACTTCAACCCGGCCGCGCAGGGGCGGCCGCCGCTCCTCTCCCACGGCGAGGTGGAGACGCTCTTCCACGAGTTCGGCCACGTCATGCACCAGACGCTCACCCGGGCTCGCTACGGCAGCCAGTCGGGCTCCAACGTCGCCCAGGACTTCGTCGAGGCGCCCTCGCAGATGCTGCAGAACTGGGTCTACGAGAAGGAGGTCCTCGACCTCATGAGCGGGGACTGGCGCGACCCGTCGAGGAAGCTCCCCGCCGAGACGGTGAGGAAGCTCAAGGAGGCGCGGGCCTTCGACGCCGGGTACCGCTACACCACCCAGGTCCTCTACGCCACCGAGGACCAGGTCCTCCACACCTCGGGCGCGGAGGTCGACCCGGACGCCGTGGACCGCGAGCTGTTCGCGCAGATCATGGGGCTCGAGCCGGTGCCGGGGACGCACTCGCTCGCCGCCTTCTGGCACCTCATGGCCGGCTACGACGCCGCGTACTACGGGTACCTCTGGTCGGAGGTCTACGCCCGGGACATGTTCTCGCTGTTCGAGAAGGCGGGCGTGCTCGACCCGAAGCTCGGTCGCCGCTACCGCGAGATCATCCTGGAGCCGGGGCGGAGCCTGGAACCCGAGGTCCTGCTGCGTACCTTCCTCGGCCGCGAGCCGAACAGCGCGGCGTTCCTGCGCGGCCTCGGCCTGGAATAGCCCATCGGGGGACCCCGGGACGGGCGAGCGGTCCCGCCGTCGCGCCCCGAGCTCCGCCGACCCGCGGTCGTGGGATATCCGCGCACATCGTCGCCGGGCATCCTTCCCCGGCCATGCCCGAGCGCGCCCACCTCCTCGCCCACGACGCCTCCCGGGTGCGCGACCACCGGGCCCGGGCGCTGGAGCTCGTCCAGCAGGCCGAGGCGGCCGCAGACCCGGCGCGCGCCAGCGCCTTCCGCGCCATCGCCGCCCAGCTCGAGGTCCGGGCGCTCGAGCTCGACGCCGAGGCGGCCGCGCTTTTCGGGTAGATCGTCCCGCCGCACCTCACCACCCGCTGCGCGTGAAGCTCCCGGCGTGGCCCGGCCGCACCGCCTCGCCGCGCCGGAAGGCGCGCCAGATCCTCCGCGCCTCGGCCGGATGGTAGTCGCGGTGGACGAAGTGCACCCGCAGCGAGCGGGCGCCGGCGGCCCGCAGCGCGGCCAGGTGGGGCGAGAGGTTGTAGGGCTCGGCGGCCAGCGTGACGCTGCGGCACCGCTCGTTCACGACCCGCACCTCGCCGCCATGGGAGGAGGTGAGGTCCATGGTCGAGAACTCGCAGCGGGCCGGCCCGGGGCAGCCGCCCCGGAGGGTGGCGTAGGGACAGGACTCGGAGACGAACAGGGGCGAGTCCTCGTACACCACCACCGACGCCGCGGCGCCCAGCTGCCCGAGGAGCGCGGCCAGGTTCCCCTGGACATCCTCGGTGGAGAGCGTGACCCGGTGGACGCCCATGTCCCGAAGCTGGCGGGCGGCGGCGCGGTTCACCACGGGGAGGCTGGAGTCGGCGGTGAGGTCCAGGCCCGGATGAGCCTCCCCCGCGGCGGAGACCCCGAGGAGCGCCCAGGAGGCGACGTTGCCGAGCTCCCAGCGATCGAAGCCGGCGGCCTTCAGCTCGCCCACCCGCCTGAGGAGGCCGCCCTCCTCCCAGGCCCGCACGATGGTGGGCAGGGCGGGCCGGACCCGGTCCCGCCCGCCGGCGCGCCCGGCCAGCTCGAGGAGGCGGTCGGCGAGGCCCGCCGCCGGCTCGCGCCCCAGGTCCACCACCACCTCGTCGATCTCCCCGAAGTCCTCCGCCTCGAAGGCGTCGAGGGTGGCCAGCCGGTCGATCTTGATCGTCCAGCCGGTCCCCGCGCCCGGCGGCGGGGCCGCCGCGAGCCCGAGCTCGGCCCGGGCGGCGGCCACCCGGACGGCCGTGTCCCCCGCCAGGGCCCCCTCCAGCGCGGAGAGGAGCTCGCGCCGCGCCTCGTTGAGGCGCGAGACCGGGAGGAACCGGCCCGCCGGGTCCTGCCAGGCGAAGGACTCCAGGAAGAAGCGCGTCTCGCCCAGCCGCTCGAAGGCGGCGCGGGCGGTGGCCTCCATCTTCGCGGGGTCGCGGGCGGGCGGGAGCGGGCCGGCCACCTCCCGCCGGGCCGTGACCGACCGCCCCGGCGCCGCCGCGGCCTCCGCCCGGAGGCGGAGCCCGTCCTCCGAGACCTCGGCGGCGATCCGCACCCCGCGCCGGGCCCGGTGGCCAGAGAGGTGGGGCCGCTCCAGCCGGTAGCGCAGCTTCACCTCCTGCGACGAGGAGCAGGAGATGGCCGCCCCCAGGGGCAGGGTCGGATACCCGGCCGGCAGTGGCACCTCCACCAGCGCCCCGGCCGGCGCCTCGAACGCCTCCGCCGTCCCGCCCCCCCGGGACCCCACCAGGTGCAGCGCGCCCACGCCGAACCCATAGGGTCGGTCCAGGCCGGGCACCTCGATCTGCAGCCCGTCGTGGCGAGCCAGGGGGCGCGAGGTGCGGAAGCGGACCGCCGCGCCGGAGGCCGAGCGCACCACCGCTTGGACCGTCCCCACCGGCGCGCCGCGGTGGCCCACCCAGTCGCGGTCGGCGACGTCCTTCTCCAGCCGCGAGCCGAGGTAGAGCGTGGTGAAGGGGCGGGCGAAGGTGGCCTGGAGATCGGCCTGGCGAGCGGCGCGCTCGGCGGGCGGGAGGGCTCCGTCGAGCAGCCGCCGGTAGAAGTCGACCGCGGCGGCCACGTAGAGCGGGCCCTTCTTGCGCCCCTCGATCTTGAGGCAGGCCACGCCCGCCTCGCGCAGCGCACCCACGTGGTCGGGCAGGGCCAGGTCCTTCATGCTGAAGGCGAACCCGTCCTCGAGCTCGGGGCCGGGCGGCCCGCCGTTCACCGCCGCCACCTCCCAGCGATCGCGGCAGGGGTAGGCGCACTGGCCGCGGTTGCCGCTCCGCCCCACCACGTGCGACGAGAACAGGCACAGGCCGCTGTAGGAGTAGCAGAGGGCGCCGTGGACGAAGGTCTCCACCTCCACCCCCGGGACGGCCGCCGCCTCGCGGATCTCCTCCAGGGTGAGCTCCCGGGCCAGCGTCACGCGCGCGAACCCCAGGTCGCGGAGCGTCTCCACCGCGGCGCGGCCGTGGGCGGCGAGCTGGGTGCTGGCGTGGAGCTCCAGCTCGGGGAAGTGGCGCCGGGCCACCCGCGCCACCCCCAGGTCCTGGACGATGAGGGCGTCGGCGCCGACCTCGGCCACCGCGCCCAGGGCCTCGACCAGCGCGTCGAGCTCGGCGTCGAGCACCAGGGTGTTCACCGCCACGAAGACGCGCCGCGGGGGCTCGAGAGACCGAGCGTAGCCCACCAGCTGGTCGAGCTCCTCCAGGGTGAAGTTCTGGGCGTCGGCCCGGGCCGAGAAGCGCTTCAGCCCCAGGTAGACGGCGTCGGCGCCCTGCTGCAGCGCCGCCAGGCCCGCCTCCGGCCCGCCCGCGGGCGCGAGGAGCTCGGGGCGGCGCGGGGCGGGCCTGGGGCGGGCGGACACTCGCGCCTACTACCCGCTCGCGCCCGGCCGGGTCAAGCCCGTGCGGCCCGCACCGGGGGAGGTCGCACCCGGCCAACACGGCCGCCGGCGGCGCCGCCCTGGGCCCGGTGCAGGCGAGGAGCGACCCGGGCAGCGCGGCCCGGAGGGTGCGCCTGCCGCCATCCGGAGCGAGCACGCCCTTGCCCGGCCGCTGGCAGCGTGCAAGGCTTGGGGCCTGGCCTGGACCGGCGGGCGCCAGGCCCGGATGCCCCAGGCCCCGCGCGAGGGCCCTGTGGCTTCCATCAAGGACGTGGCCCAGCTCGCCGGCGTCTCCGTCTCCACCGTCTCCCGGGTGCTCTCCGGATCGCCTCGGGTGGACGAGGGCACGCGCGCCCGCGTGGAGAAGGCCATCGCCCGGATCGACTACCGGCCCAACCTCCTGGCCCGCGGGCTCCGCTCCAAGAGCGGGAACGTCATCGGCCTGGTGGTCCCGGAGATCCTGCACGAGACCTTCGCCGCGTTCATCAAGTACGCCGAGCGCTTCTGCGTGGAGAAGGGCTACGACCTGGTGGTGGGCAACACCGGGGGGCGGCCGGAGACGGAGGGGGCCTTCATCGACAACCTGCTCCGGCGCCACGTGGACGGGATCATCTTCTCCCGGGTCTCCGACCGGAGCCGCGTCATCAACACCGTCGAGAAGTGGAACGTCCCGGCGGTGATCATCGACCGCGCCCTGGACCGCGAGAGCCTTCCCACGGTGGTCCTCGACAACGAGCGCGCCGGGGTCATCGCCGCCGAGCACCTGGTGGCCCTGGGCCACCGGTCCATCGGCGTGGTGACCGGGCCGCGCGACATCGCCCTGTCGCGCGAGCGCCATCGGGGCTTTGCCGGCACCCTGCGCCGGCACGGGCTGAGCCTGCCGGCCTCCCACGTCCTGGAGGGCGACTTCAAGTTCGAGTCGGGCCGCGCCGCCGCCCGGGCCTTCATCGAGACCGGGCTCAAGGTCACCGCCATCTGGTGCCACAACGACCTCATGGCCGTGGGGGCCCTGAACACCTTCGTTCGCCACGGGGTGAAGGTCCCCGGGGACGTCTCGCTGGTGGGGATGGACAACACCGGCCTCTCGGAGATGGTCGTGCCCGCCCTCAGCTCGGTCACCCAGCCCTTCGAGGAGATGTGCCGCCAGGCGGTGGAGCTGGTGCTGGCCATGCGGCACGGGCAGCGGATCGGCAACCGGCGGGTGGTGGTGGCGCCGGGGCTCCTGGTCCGCGAGTCCTCGGCTGCCCGCCCGCCGGCCCCGGCGCGGCGCCCCCGGCGCTGAGCCCGGCGGCCGACCCCCTTTCAGGTCCCCTTTCCTCGCTCCGGGCTGGATGAAAACGATTTCAAGCGCTAGTATCCGCGTCCTCGACGGTGGACCCCTGGTCGGAGGAATGCGTGGGGACGGAGCTAGGTCTTTCCGACCGGCTTGCTGCGAAGCCGGCTGGCGAGCGCGGGATCGGCGCGGCGGCACAGCTGTGGCGGGAGCCCGCGCAGGACCAGCTCGGCGTCGGCGACCGTCATCCGGCCGATGAGCCGGATCGCCTCCGGCATGCCGCCGGTGCGATGGGCCGAGAGCAGCACGCCCTCGCCGGCCGTCCGAACGGGGTGGTCCGCCGGCACCGGCTCCTCGGGGAACACGTCGACGGCGGCCCGGATGCGTCCCGAGCGGACCTCGCGCACCAGCGCGGGGAAGTCCACCACCGCCGCCCGGGAGAGGAGCAGGAACACCGCGCCGTCCTGGAGCAGGGCCAGCTCGCGCGCCCCCAGGAAGCCCTGGTTGGTGGTGGTCACCGAGGCCAGCACGAAGACCACCTTGGAGGTGGAGAGCACCTCCTCGAGCGGCGCCGGGCGGCAGCCGTGGGCCCGCACCAGCTCGTCGGGCAGCCAGGGATCGTGGACGGTCACCGGGTTCCGGAAGGGCACGAGCAGGGTGCGCACCGCCCGCCCCAGGTCCCCGAAGCCGACCAGCCCCACCGGCACGCCGCTGAACTGGAAGCAGCCCAGGTTGGCCTCCAGACCGTAGCGCTCCTTCCCGGCGCGGAAGGCGCGATCGGCGGCGCTGATGCCGCGGCAGAGGTCGATGGCCATGGCCAGGCCCGACTCGGCCACCACGCCGGCGAAGGCCGCGGTGGGGGAGAGCACCCAGATCCCCCGCTCCTGGCAGGCCTGGTAATCGATGTTGGGGAGGAAGTTCGTCTCCACGTTGAAGATGGCCTTGAGGTTCGGGGCCCGGTCGAGCCGGGCCCGGGGCATGGCCGTCTGGCCGATGAGGATCGACACCTCGGGGAGCAGGCGCTCGATCTCCTCGTCGGGCATGGGCCGGTCCTCCGACACGGCCAGGCGGCCGAGCGCCGAGAGGCGGGCGCGGGTCTCGTCGTCGCACATCGAGTCCAGCGTGCGCGGCAGCGGATCAACCAGGATCAGGGGCCGGGGGCTCATGGTGGACCTCCCGGCACAGACCTTTCCCGCTCTCCCGGCTGCCGTCAAGCCGGGAAGGGCAACACCCACGAAGAGAGGTGCAGGCATGGCTGGTGAACGGCAGGCGGTGCAGACGGCGATCAATCGGGGCAAGGGCATCCTGCGGCTGGCGCCGAACTGGGTCCCCCGCTCCTTCTGCGTACCGGGGAAGCGGATCAAGCTGCACCCGGCCGACTACTACGCGTACGGCGCCCACCGCGGGGGCATCGACGAGCGCTGGTTCTCGTCGACCACCAAGGCCGACAACGGCCCGGGAACCTTGCCCGACGAGGGGCTCTCCTACATCGTCGACGGCGGCACCCGGGTGCTGCTCAAGGACGCGGTCGAGCTCTGCGGGAACGAGCTCCTGGGCGCCGCGGTGGTGAAGAAGCACGGCGGCTGGGTGATGTACAGCAAGTTCTTCGACAACCAGGAGCCGCTGCCCTTCCACGTCCACCAGACCGACGAGCGCGCGGCCGACGTGGGGCGCAAGGGCAAGCCGGAGGCCTACTACTTCCCCAAGCAGCTCAACAACCACGGCGGCTGGTTCCCCTACACCTTCTTCGGCCTCCACCCCAAGACCGCCAAGGACGACATCAAGCGCTGCCTGGCGAACTGGGACAAGGGGGACAACGGGATCCTCGACCTGTCCAAGGCCTACCGGCTCCGGCCCGGGACCGGCTGGGACGTGCCGCCCGGCATCCTCCACGCCCCCGGGTCGCTCTGCACCTACGAGCCGCAGCGCGCCTCCGACGTGTTCGGGATGTTCCAGTCGCTGGTCTGGGACGTCTACACGCCCAAGGAGCTGCTCACCAAGGACGTGCCCGAGGCCAAGCGGAACGACCTCGACTACCTGGTCAGCCTCCTCGACTGGGAGCTGAACGTCGACCCGCTGTTCTACGAGAACCGGTACATGCCGCCGCGGCCGGTGCGGGCCCCGGAGGAGATGCGGGCCCAGGGCTACGAGGAGTACGACATCGTCTACAAGTCCCCCTGGTTCTCGGCCAAGGAGCTGACCATCCTGCCGGGCCGCTCGGCGGTCATCCGCGACGCGGGCCCCTACGGCGCCATCGTCATCCAGGGCAAGGGGACCATGGGCGAGCTGGCGGTCGAGTCGCCGGCGCTGATCCGCTTCGGGCAGATGACGCAGGACGAGGTGTTCGTCACCGCCGAGGCGGCGGCGGCCGGGGTGAAGCTCACCAACCCCAGCGACGCCGACCCGCTGGTTCTCCTCAAGCACTTCGGGCCCACGGCCTGAGGCCGTCCGTGTTTGAATAGCCGAACGCCGTCGGAGGTCGTAGCGGTCAGCAGCAGGTGTCACCGCCGGGCGGAGCGCGGGGCCGGCCCCGTTCCCGTCCGGCGGCCGCGTCGTAGGGCATCACCCGGTCGGGATCCATCCGCGCATGTGGCGCGGGACCCGGCCTCGCAGTGCACACCACAGGGAGGAAACGATGAAGAGGGCATTCCTTGCACTTCTTGCCGTCGCGCTGCTGCCGCAGGGCGCGCACGCGGCACCGCTCAAGATCGGCTTCACGGTCCCCGGGCTCCAGTTCCCGTTCTTCGTGACCATGAAGAAGGAGGCTGACCAGGCGGCGGCCAAGCTCGGCGCCACCATCGTGTTCGTCGACGCCCAGAACGACTCGGCCAAGCAGCAGGCCGCTGTCGAGAACTTCGTGGCCCAGAAGGTCGACGCCATCCTCATCTCGCCCATGACCGTCGACTCGCTGGTGCCGGCCATCGAGGCGGCCGCCAAGGCCGGCATCCCGGTGGCGACCGTCGACCGCAAGGCCAACACCGACGCGGTGCTGGTCCACGTGGGCGCCGACAACGTCCAGGGCGGCCGCGCGGCCGCGAAGTACATCATCGACAAGCTGGGGAACAAGGGCACGGTCATCGAGCTCGAGGGCACCCCGGGCGCCTCGGCCGCCATCGATCGCAAGACCGGCTTCGACGAGGTGATGAACAAGTCGAACGTGAAGATCCTGGTGAGCCAGACCGCCGAGTTCGGCCGCGCCAAGGGCCAGTCGGTGATGGAGAGCCTGATCCAGAAGTACCCCAACTTCGACGCCGTGTTCGGCGCCAACGACGAGATGATCATCGGCGCCGTGGAGGCCATGTCCACGGCCGGCCTCAAGGGCAAGGTGACCATCGGCTTCGACGCCACCCCGGACGCCTTCGCGTACATGAAGGAAGGGAAGCTGGGCGCCACCATCGACCAGTTCCCCGGCAAGCAGGCCGGCGAGGCCCTCAAGTACCTGGTCGACTACGTGAAGACCAAGAAGAAGCCGGCCAAGCAGGTCGTCTACATCAATCCGGAAGCGGTCACCAAGGCGCCGTAGCGCCGTTTCGGGTAAGCTCGGGGTCGGTGCCCGCCGGCGGCCCGCTGGCGGCACCGGCCCCTTCCTCACCGTGGGCCCGGGGACCTCCATGGCCGATCCGCTGCTCAGGATGAGCGGCATCTGTAAGAGCTTCCCTGGGGTCCGCGCGCTCGACGGCGTGGACCTGGACCTGGAAGCCTCGGAGGTCCACGCCCTGGCCGGGGAGAACGGGGCCGGGAAGTCCACCCTGATGAAGATCCTCTCCGGCGTCTACCACGCCGACGAGGGGGAGATCCGGCTCCGGGGCAAGAAGATCACCGCCACCGGCCCGCGCTCGATGATCGACGCGGGCCTCTCGGTGATCTACCAGGAGCTCAACCTGGTTCCCTACCTGTCGGTGGCCGAGAACGTGTTCCTGGGGCGCGAGCCGCGCCGGCCGGGCGGGTTCATCGACTGGCGACGGATGCGCGACGACGTGCGCAAGCTGCTCGAGCCCTTCGGCCTCTCCGTCGACCCGCGCGCCCGGGTGAACACCCTCGGCCCCGCCTACCAGCAGGTGGTGGAGATCGCCAAGGCGCTCTCGCTCAACTCCGACATCCTGGTCATGGACGAGCCCACCGCAGCCCTCACCGGCCGCGAGGTGGACCGGCTCTTCGACGTGATCCGGGGGCTCCGGCGGAGCGGCAAGTCGGTGATCTACATCTCCCACCGGCTCCAGGAGATCAAGCTGGTGGCCGACCGGGTCACGGTGCTCCGCGACGGCCGCCGGATCTCGACCTCCCGGGTCGAGGAGATCTCCATCGACGAGATCATCCGCCACATGGTGGGGCGTACCCTCACCGAGCAGTACCCCAAGGGTGCCAGCAGCCCCGGGAAGGAAGTCCTCCGGGTGGAGGGGCTGTCCCGGCGCGGCGTCTGCAGCGACGTCTCCTTCTCCCTGCGCCGCGGCGAGATCCTGGGGGTGGCGGGGCTGGTGGGGGCCGGGCGCACCGAAATCGTGGAGTCGATCTTCGGCGCCCGGCGGCGCGACGCCGGCCGTATCCTGGTCGACGGGCGGGAGGTGCGCATCCGCTCGACCCGCGATGCGGTGCAGAGCGGCATCGCCCTCATCCCCGAGGAGCGGAAGCGGCAGGGGCTCGTCCTGGGACTCTCCGTCCTCGACAACGTCGGCCTGACCATCCTCGACCGCCACTCGGTCCTGGGCTTCATCAAGCGGCGGGCGGTCGCCGCCCTGGTCTCGCAGGTGGCGCAGACCATCCGGGTGAAGACCCCGTCGCTCCGGCAGACGGTGCGGAACCTCTCCGGCGGCAACCAGCAGAAGGTGGTGCTCTCCAAGTGGTTCGTCCGGGACTGCGAGGTCTACATCTTCGACGAGCCGACCCGCGGCATCGACGTCGGCGCCAAGGTGGAGATCTACAAGCTCATGCAGGAGCTGGCGGCGCGGGGAGCCGCCATCATCATGGTCTCCTCGGACTTGCCCGAGGTGATGAACATGAGCGACCGGATCGCCGTGGTCTGGGGTGGTCGCATCGTGGGACAGTTCGCCCGCGGAGAGGTGAACGAGGAGCAGGTGATGAGCTACGCGCTCGGCCTGCACGAGGAGAAGGCCTCCTGATGGCGCCGCCCGCGGCCGGGGCGGCTCGAGGGGACAGCGGATGAGGCTCGACGCGAAGCGCGTGCTGAAGAACTACGGGTTCCTGATCGCCTTCATCGCGGTGTGCGCCATCCTGTCGGTGCTCTCGCCGGTGTTCCTCACCCGGAGCAACATCCTCAACGTCGTCAAGCAGAGCTCGGTCTTCGGGATCATGGCGGTGGGGATGACCTTCGTCATCCTCACCGGCGGCATCGACCTGTCGGTGGGCTCGATCCTGGCCTTCGCCGGGGCCGTCGCCGCCGGCATGCTCAAGGCCGGGGCGCCGATCTCCCTGGTGATGCTGGCGAGCCTGGGCATCGGCGCGGTCCTGGGCCTGGCCAACGGGCTGGTCATCACCCTCGGTCGCATCACGCCCTTCGTGACCACCCTGGCCATGATGAGCATCGCCCGGAGCCTCACCCTCATCTACACCAACGGCTATCCCATCAGCGGGTTCCACCCCGACTTCCGCTTCCTCGGCGGCGGCGTCCTGCTCGGCATCCCCTTCCCCATCGTGGTGTTCGTGGCCACGGCGATCCTGGCGACGGTCATCCTGGGCCAGACCAGGCTGGGCCGCTACACCTTCGCCATCGGCGGGAACGAGGAGGCGGTCCGCCTCTCCGGCATCTCCAGCAGCTTCTACAAGACCATGGTCTACGTCATCTCCGGCCTGGCCTGCGGGCTGGCGGCGGTGATCCACACCTCCCGGCTCAACTCGGCCGAGCCGGTGGCCGGCACCGGCTACGAGCTGGACGTCATCGCCGCGGTGGTCATCGGCGGCACCAGCCTCAACGGGGGGCGCGGCAGCGTCTGGGGGACGCTCATCGGCGCGCTGCTCATCACCGTCATCAACACCGCCATGGTGTTGCTCAACATCAACCCCTACTACTCCGGGCTGGTGAAGGGGCTCATCCTCCTCGGCGCCGTGCTCCTCGACCGCCTCCGCGACGAGACCGCCTGACCATCCCGGGAGGTCCTTGCGATGCGCGAGCTCTTCGCGGCCATGGCCGAGCTCCTCGCCCGTGGCCAGAGCTTCGTGGTGGCCACCCTCTTCGACAAGGCCGGCTCCGCCCCGCGCATGCCCGGCGCCAAGATGGTGGTGCGCCCCGACGGCTCCATCGTCGGGACCATCGGCGGGGGGCGGCTGGAGGCCGATGCCATGCGTGCGGCCCGGGACGTCCTGGCGGCGCGCCGCTCGACCCTCCAGTCCTTCGACCTGACCAGCCGCGACGCCGCCGGCACGGACATGATCTGCGGCGGCCGGGGAGAGATCCTCCTCGACTTCGTGGACGCCGCCGACCCGGCCAACCGGGCCGTCTGCCAGGCGGTGGAGGAGGTCCTGGCCCGCGGGGACAAGGCCTGGCTCATCACCGCGCTGGGGCAGGACCTGGCCGGGCGGCAGCAGTGCCTGGTCAAGCGGGACGGCTCCCTGGCCGGCCGGCTCGACGTCGGCCCGGACCTCCTCGGCAAGCTCACCGCCGGCCCGGCCAAGATCTCCATCCACGCCGACGCCCTGGGCGGCCCCCGGCTCCTGGTCGAGTCCATCCGCCGCCAGGCCACCGCCTTCATCTTCGGTGCCGGCCACCTGTCGCGGCGGATCGCGCCCCTGGCCGAGACGGTCGGGTTCCGGACGGTGGTCCTGGACGACCGCCCCGAGTTCGCCAGCCGCGAGCGGTTCCCGGCACCCACCGAGATCCTGGTCATCGAGCGCTTCGAGGCCCTGCCCGCGCTGGCGGTGGACGAGGACTCCTACCTGGTCATCGTCACCCGCGGCCACCTCCACGATCGGACCGTCCTGGAGCAGGCGCTGCGGACCCGGGCCGGCTACCTGGGCATGATCGGCAGCCGGCGCAAGCGCGACGCCGTCTTCCAGGCCATCCTCGAGGCCGGCTTCCGCCGGGAGGATCTGGCCCGGGTCCACGCCCCCATCGGCGTGGACATCCTGGCGGAGACCCCGGAGGAGATCGCCGTCAGCATCGTGGGAGAGATGATCCGGGTCCGGGCGGAGCGGGAGGCGGCGCGGTAGCCCGCGCCGCCCCTCCTCGCCTCTCACCAGGCGCAGTAGCCGCCGTCGACGACGATGTCGGAGCCGGTGACGAAGTCCGAGGCGGGCGCGGCCAGGTAGACCAGCGCGCCCTGCAGGTCCTCCACCTCCGCCATCCGCCCCATGGGAGTGAGGGCCATCCACTTGGGCAGCACGGTCTTGCCCACCGGCGTGGCCAGGAGGTCGTCCACCAGCTTGGTGCGGGTGTAGCCGGGGCTGATGCTGTTCACCCGGACGCCGCGGGGCGCCCACTCGGCCGCCAGGCTGCGGGTCAGGTGAAGGACCCCAGCCTTGGAGGCGTTGTAGGCGGTCTGGTTCTGCGGGGTGTTGACGATGTGGCCCGACATCGAGGCGGTGTTGATGATCTTGCCGTAGCCGGCGGCGAGCATGAGCCGCGCCTCGGCGCGGGCGCAGAAGTACACGCCGTCGAGGTTGATGGAGATGACCCGCCGCCAGTCCTCGTCGCTCCCCTTCTCCGAGTCGACCCACTGCCCGATCCCGGCGTTGTTCACCCCGATGGTCAGGCTGCCGAAGTGCTGGGCCACCCGGTCCACCGCCCGGTCCACCTCCGCCGACCTGGTCACGTCGGCCTGCACGGCGATGGCCTGGATCCCCCCCTTCAGGAGCCCCTGGACCGCCTCCTCGGCCGTCTTGGCGTTCTGGTCGACGATGGCCACCTTGGCGCCCGCGTCGCCCAGCGCCTGGACGAAGGCGAGCCCGATCCCCTGGGCACCCCCGGTCACCAGGGCCACCGCGCCGTCGAGCTTGAAGCGGTCGAGGATCTTCTTCTTGTTGGCTTGGGTCGTGGTCATGTGGGTCCTCCCTCCGTGTCAGCCAGGCACCGCCGCAGGGCGGCGCGGGTCCCGTCCCGCCGCAGGCTGCGCAGGTGTCCGGCGATCGCCTGCACAAACGCAGGGGCGGTGGGCAGGTCCTCGCCGAAGAGGGTGCGCAGCTCGAGCAGCGGCCGCGGGTCCTCGCCGCCGGCCTTGGCCCGCCGGACCAGCTCCTCCAGCATGGGGTCGCTCTTGGGCAGCTCCGCCCCCCGGTCGTCCTTCTCCACCGCCAGGTAGTGGAACCAGGAGGCCACCACGAAGGTGAGCGCCGACATGGGGCCGCCGCCCCGGGCCAGCACCGCGCGGACCGAGGGCAGGACGAACTTGGGGATCCGGGCGGAGGCCTCGGTGCCCAGGCGGGCCAGGGTGTCCCGGAGCACGGGGTTGCCGAACCGCTCGAGCATGGCGGCCTTGTAGCGGGCCAGGTCGATGCCCGGCACCGGCGGGAGGAGCCGGGTGACCTCCGCGTCCATCATCACCTGGGGGAGCCGCCGCACGTCGGGGTCGGCCATGGCCTCGTCGACGTAGCGCTGCCCCAGCAGCATGCCCACGTAGGCGATGGCCTGGTGGCTGGCGTTGAGCAGCCAGAGCTTCATGAGCTCGTAGGGGACCACGTCCTTCACCATCTGCGCCCCCACCGCCTCCCAGCGCGGCCGGCCCAGCGGGAAGCGGTCCTCGATCACCCACTGGATCCAGGGCTCGCACACCACCGGCCACCCGTCGACGATGCCGAACTTCTCCCGCACCAGGGCGCGGTGCTCGTCCTTGGTGACGGGGACGATCCGGTCGACCATGGCGTTGGGGAAGGCGACGTGCTCCTCGGCCCAGGCGTGCAGGGCCGGGTCGCGCAGCTTGAGGTAGGCCAGGAGCATCTTCCGGGCGATGTTCCCGTTGCCCTGGAGGTTGTCGCAGGACTGGACGGTGAAGGGCTCGAGGCCCCGCCTCCGCCGCCGGTCCAGCGCCTCGGCCAGCAACCCGAAGGAGGAGGTCGGGACGCCGGGGTGGGCCAGGTCGTGCTGCAGCTCCGGGGAGCCGGCCAGGAGCTCGCCGGTCCCCTGGTCCACGAAGTAGCCGCCCTCGGTGATGGTGAGCGAGACGATCCGGCACTCCGGCGAGGCCATCTTCTCCACCACCGCCAGCGGATCGTCGGGGGCCAGGAGGTACTCGCGCATCGACCCGATCACCCGCGGCCGGTCCCCGGCGCCGCTCCGCTCCACCACCGTGAACAGGCAGTCCTGGGCCTGCATCACGTCGCGCATCTGGGCGTCCCGGGGCTTCAGGCCGACCCCGCAGATCCCCCACCCCGCGGCCTGGCCGCGGGTGAGCAGGTCGTCGAGGTAGACCGCCTGGTGGGCGCGGTGGAACCCGCCCACGCTCATGTGGACGATGGCGCTCTTGAGCGCGCCGCGGTCGTACTGCGGCCGGGCCACGCCGGCGGGGATCTTGGCCAGGTTGGACTGTCGCAGGGGGATCGGTTCGCTCATGGCGACTCCCGGGCAGGGGGCGGCCGGGCCGCCCCGGAGGTCACTTCACCGCGCCGAAGGTGAGCCCGCGCACCAGCTGCCGCTGGCTCATCCAGCCGAAGACCAGGATGGGGGCGATGGCCAGGGTGGAGGCGGCAGACAGCTTCGCCCAGAAGAGCCCCTCGGGGCTGGAGAACGAGGCGATGTAGTAGGTGAGGGGCGCCGCCTTGGATGCGGTCAGGTTCAGGCTCCAGAAGGCCTCGTTCCAGGAGAGGATGATGGCCAGGAGCGCGGTGGAGGCGATGCCGGGGAGCGCCAGCGGCATGAGGAGGTAGAGCAGCTCCTCCCTGGCGTGGGCCCCGTCCATGCGCCCCGCCTCCAGGATCTCGGGCGGGACCTCCTTGAAGAAGGAGTAGAGCATCCACACCACGATGGGCAGGTTGACCAGGGTGTAGACCACGAGGAGCCCGGTGGCCACGTCGAGGAGCTTGGTGTCCCGGAAGATGAGGTAGATGGGGACCAGCACGCCCACCGCCGGCATGAACTTGGTGGACAGCATCCACAGCATGAGGTCCTTGGTCCTGCGGGTCGGGAAGAAGGCCATGGCGTAGGCCGAGGGGACGGCGATGAGCAGCGCCAGGATGGTGGAGCCGAAGGAGACGTAGACGCTGTTCCAGGCGCACTTCAGGTAGTCGGCCCGGCCGAAGGCCACGTCGCGGTAGTTCTCCAGGGTGGGGCTGAAGAAGAGGCTGGGCGGGGTGGACACCGCCCCGATCTCGGTCTTGAAGCTGGTGAGCAGCATCCAGGCGATGGGGAAGAAGATGACGAGGGCGACGACCCACCCCACCGCGGTGGTGATGAGCTTGCGCCGGGTGGCCTTGGTCATGGCGACTCCTCAGGACTCGATGCTCTTGGAGAGGGAGCGCATCAGGAACATGGCCACGATGTTGGCCAGCACGATGGCGAACACCCCGCCTGCCGAGGCCCCGCCCACGTCGAAGTCGAGGAGGGCGTAGCGGTAGATGAGGAAGGGGAGGTTGGTGGAGGCCGTCCCCGGCCCGCCGGAGGTGGTGACGAAGATCTCGGCGAAGACCGAGAGCAGGAACAGCATCTCGATCATGATCACCACGCCGATGGAGCGGGCCAGGTGGGGGACGATGATGAAGAAGAAGAGGGCGAAGGGGCCGGCTCCGTCCATGCGGGCGGCCTCCTTCCGCTCCGGGTCGAGCGCCTGCACCGAGGTGAGGAGGATGAGGGTGGCGAAGGGCAGCCACTGCCAGGCGACCATGATGATGATGGCGGTGAGCGGCCAGTCGGCGAACCAGTCGATGGGCGTGAGCCCCACCGACTTGGAGAAGAAGGCGAAGAGCCCGTTCACCGGGTGCATGAGCAGGTTCTTCCAGACCAGGGCGCTCACCGTGGGCATGACGAAGAAGGGGGCGATGACCAGCACCCGCGCCACCCCCCGACCCCAGAAGTCCTGGTCGAAGAGCACCGCCAGCAGGGTGCCGAGCCCGACGGTGGCCACCAGCACCCAGCCGACCAGGACCAGCGTGTTCCAGATCGCCGCCAGCAGCGACGGGTCGGTGATGAGGTACTGGTAGTTCTCCAGGCCGACGAAGGCGCGCCCCGCCTCCAGCAGGTTGTAGTGCTGGACGGAGAACCAGAGGGTCATCACCAGCGGGATGATCGACCACAGCACCAGCAGGATGATCGACGGCAGCTTCAGCGCTGCCAGGGCCCCCCGGCCGATGCCGCCGCGGGCCAGGCCATGGGGCGGCGGCGCGGCGACAGCCTGCGATCCCGTGGTGTCCATGCGCGCCCTCCAGGCGAACCCCGGCGCCTTCTTGCGAGAAACCCCGCGGCGGAGGCGTCGCCTCCCGCCGCGGGGTGCTCACTGCCAGCCAGTTCGGGTCGCCATCTACATCTTATAGTACCCCGCCTTGGTCATGGTCCGTTCGACGAAGGCTTGCGACTCCTGCAGCGCCTTGTCGACGCTCATCTTCCCCGCCAGGGCCGCCGCCACCTGCTGGCCCACGTAGGTCCCGATGGCCTGGAACTCCGGGATCCCCACGAACTGCACCCCGGTATAGGGGATGGGCTCGGCCGAGCTGTGGATCGGGTCCGCCTGCTGGATCGCCTGCAGCGTCAGCTTGGCGAACGGCGCCGCCGCCTGGTACTCCGGCTGCTCGTAGGTCCAGGTCCGCGTCCCGGGCGGAACCGAGGTCCAGCTCTCGCTCTTCGCCACCAGCTGGATGTACTCCTTGGAGGTCGCCCACTCCACGAACGCCTTGGCCTCCGCCACGTGCTTGGTCGAGGCCGGGATCCCCAGCGCCCACGACCACAGCCACTGCGCGCCGTTCGGCACCGTCCCGATGGGCGCCACCGCGTACGCCACCTTGTCCGCCACCTGCGAGTTCGCCGGGTTGGAGATGTACCCGGCCGCCGAGGTCGCGTCGAACCAGATCGCGCACTTGCCGGTCGCGAACAGCGCCCGGTTCTCGTTGTGCCCGTTGGCCGTCGCCCCGGGGGGCCCGTACTTCCTCATGTTGTCCACGTACCAGGTCAGGGCCTTCTTCCACGCCGGCGAGGTCAGCTGCGGCTTCCACTTCATGTCGAACCACCGCCCGCCCATGGTGTTCACCAGGGTGTCGAAGTAGGCCATGTTCTCGCCCCAGCCCGGCTTGCCGCGCAGGCACAGCGGGAACACGTCCGGGGCCGCCGCCTTCAGCTTCGGCAGGATCTTGTCCAGCTCGGCGTAGGTCTTGGGCGCCTCCGCCCCGATCTTGTCGAACAGGTCCTTCCGGTAGAACGTGAACGAGCTCTCCCCGTAGAACGGCAGCGCGTACAGCTTCCCGTTCGCCGACAGCCCGTCCCGGATCGGCTTGATCAGCCCGTCCACGTCGTAGCTCGCCGGCAGATCGTCGAACGCCACCAGCCAGCCCCTCTTCCCCCAGATCGGCGCCTCGTACGTCCCGATCGTCAGAACGTCGAACGACCCACCCTTGGTGGCGATGTCCGTCGTCACGCGCTCCCGAAGAACGTTCTCCTCCAGCACCACCCAGTTCAGCTTGATGTCCGGGTGCGCTGCCTCGAACTCCTTCGCCAGCTTCTGCATGATGATCATGTCCGAGTTGTTCACCGTGGCGATGTTCAGCTGCGTCTGCGCCTGCCCCACCGCCGCGACGAGCACCGCCGCCAGCCCGATCAGCATCCGATACGTGCGCACGTGGTCTTCCTTTCGGTTCGCGACCATCCCAGAGCAGCGGAGCCGTTGCCCCACGGAGCAGCCCCCTGCTCCTGCGGCACCCGCCGTTCATCACTTGGTCGGATTAATTCAAGCCCGAATTCACGACCGATCGGCTATACCTCGAGGGGCTGCCCTGTGTGGGCTGCCCGGGGCAGAGGTCCGCCACCTGAACCTGCGCCCGGGAATTTGCGACGCAGGACGGGCATTCGAAGTGAGCTCGGAGGCGGGGCGCCCGAGACGCAGTGGAGCACCCGGGCTCCCCGTGGAGCCCGTCCTCGCAGCCGGCCCCTGACGCTGGAGCCCCGCCTTGCGCAGACCCCGCCGACTCCTTCCCCTCGCGACCGCGCTCCTCGCCTGCGCCGCCCCCCGCCCTCCCTCCGCGGCCCCTCCCGCGGAGGGACCCGCCGAGCCGGCTGCAGCGCCGTCCCCGCCGTCCCCGCCGGCCACGCCTCCCGGCGACCCCGGAATCGACCCGTCCATCCTCGATCGCGCGGTCGATCCCTGCCAGGACTTCTACGCCTTCGCCTGCGGCGGCTGGCTGGCGCGCACCGAGGTGCCACCCGACCGCTCCCGCTGGGTCCGCTCCTTCGACGTGATGCGCGAGCGGAACGAGCTGCGCCTAAAGGAGCTTTTGGAGGAGGCCGCCCGGGGCGGCCCGGCGGCCGACCCCTCCGAGAGGATGGCCGGAGACCTGTACGCGGGCTGCATGGACGATGGGCGCATCGAGCGGAACGGCCTATCCGACCTGAGGGCCGAGTGGCGCGCGCTGGAGGGGGTGCAGGATGCCGCCTCCTTCTCCTCGGCGGTGGGGCGGCTGCACCGGCGCGCCCTCTTTCCGCTCTTCCGGCTCGGCTCGCGGCAGGACGCGCGGGACTCCTCCCAGGTCATCGGGCAGGTGGCCCAGGGCGGGCTCTCCTTGCCCGACCGCGACTACTACCTGAAGGACGATCCCCGGAGCGCCGCCCTCCGGGCCGACTTCCTCGCCCACCTGGAGCGGGCGCTCACCCTGGCGGGCGTCCCGGCCGCGCAGGCCGCCGAGGAGGCGCAGGCGGTCCTGGAGGTGGAGACCGAGCTGGCCCGCTCCCACTGGACGCGCACCGAGCAGCGCGACCCGGCCCGGGTCTACAACCGCCTGGAGCTCGCCGGCCTGCGCGAGGCGGCGCCCCGCTTCGACTGGGACCGCTACCTCTCCGCCGCCGGGGCGGCCGGCGTGACCGCCTTCAGCACCACCACCCCGGCCATGCTGACCGTGCTGGACCGGCTCCTGTCCCGGACGTCCCCCGAGCGCCTCCGCGCCTACCTCCGCTGGCAGGTCCTCTCCGAGGCGGCGGCCGACTGGGCCCTGCCCCGCTCGCTCTCCGAGGAGGCCTTCTGGTTCCGGGCCCACCACTTCACCGGCGAGACGACCCTGCCGCCGCGCTGGCGGACCTGCGTCGATCAGGTCGACGACCTCCTGGGCGAGGCCCTGGGCCGGATGTACGTGCGGCGCTTCTTCAGCGACCCAGCCCGGGAGAAGGCGGCGGCGCTCTTTGCCGGGGTGGAGGAGGCGCTGGGGCGGTCGATCGCGTCGCGGGAGTGGATGGACGACGCCACCCGCGCCCGGGCCCGGGAGAAGCTCGCCGCCCTGGGCGGAAAGGTGGGGTACCCGAGGCGCTGGCGGAGCTACGCCGGGCTGGTGGTGCGCCGGAACGACTACTACGGCGCGGTGCGGAACGCGCGGGCCCTCGAGGAGCGACGGCAGCTGGCCAAGATCGGCCGGCCCCCCGAGCGGGACGAGTGGGGCATGTCCGCACCCACCGTGAACGCCTACTACAGCCCGTCCCTCAACGAGATCGTGGTGCCGGCCGGGATCCTCCAGCCGCCCTTCTTCACCCCCGGCGCCAACGACGCCGTGAACTACGGGGCCATCGGCCTGGTGATCGGCCACGAGCTCTCCCACGGCTTCGACGACAGCGGGCGTCGGTTCGACGCCGGCGGGAACCTCGCCGAATGGTGGACCGAGGCGGTGGCCGGGGAGTTCGAGCGCCGCGCCGCCTGCATCGCCGACGAGTACTCCAGCTTCGTGGCGGTGGACGACCTCAAGCTGAACGGGCGGCTCACCCTGGGCGAGAACATCGCCGACCTGGGGGGTCTCTCCCTCGCCTGGAGCGCCTACCAGGCCTCTCGGGCGGGGAAGCCGGGGGAGGCGGAGGTCGCGGGCTTCAGCCCCGCCCAGCAGTTCTTCCTGGCACACGCCCAGGCCTGGTGCGAGCGCATCCGACCGGAGAACGCCCGGCTGCGCGTGGTCACCGACCCCCACTCGCCCGGCCGCTGGCGGGTGAACGGCCCGCTGTCCTCCTTCCCCGCCTTCCAGGAGGCCTTCGCCTGCAGAAGCGGCGACCTCATGGTGCGGGAGGAGCGCTGCGAGATCTGGTGAGCGGGCGGGGCGCCCGTCACCCCGGGCCGCCGCTCGTCGGCGCCCCCCGCCGCCCGTCGGCCAGGCGCCCAGGATCCCCGCCCCTGCGCTATCCTCCGGGGCGTGGACGCGAACGGCGATTGCATCCCCAGGGAGGAGCGCGAGCGGCTGGTCCGCCGCAAGTTCCTGCAGGCCATCCCCATCACCCTGGTGGCCAACACCCTGATCGCCGCCTTCCTGGCGGTGCTGGTGAACCAGAGCTTCTGGCCGGACCTCCTCTACTCGCAGGCGATCGGCTGCTCGGTCCTCTTCTTCCACTGGATCGGCCACCACCTCGCCCGCGACCGGGCCCCACACTGGGTCGTCACCGCCGCCTCGCTGCTCCTCGGGGCCATGCTGGGGATCGCCCTCATCGTCGCCGTCGAGGGGCGTGGCGCCCTTGCCGCCCGGACCTTCCTGCTCACCGGCACGACCATCCTGGTGTTCGGGACGGCCATGACCTACTTCTTCGTCTCCCGCGGCCTGCTGGCCGCGGAGCGGGCGAGGCTGCAGCGGGAGCTGCTGGCCCACGAGGAGTCGGCCCGCCGGCTGGCCGAGGCCGAGCTCAAGCTCCTCCAGGCCCAGATCGAGCCGCACTTCCTCTTCAACACCCTCTCCAACGTGCTGGGGCTGGTGGACAGCGACCCGCAGCGGGCCAAGCGGATGCTCCGGAACCTCACCAGCTACCTGCGGGGCTCCCTGCGCCGCACCCGGGCCGGCCCCACCACCCTGGGCGAGGAGCTCGAGCTGGTCCACGCCTATCTGGAGATCCAGGCGGTGCGCATGGGCGACCGCTTGGTCTTCGGCCTCTCCTGCCCGGAGGAGCTCCGCGGCCTCCCGCTGCCGCCGCTGCTGGTCCAGCCGCTGGTGGAGAACGCGCTCCGCCATGGCCTCGAGCCCAAGCCCGGCGGCGGGGGGGTGTGGATCTCGGCGGCGCGCCGGGGCGACACGCTGGTGCTGGAGGTCCGCGACGACGGGCTGGGGCTCGATCCGCACCAGCCGGCCGGGGTGGGGCTCAGCAACGTCCGGGAGCGGGTCCGGACCGTCTCCGGCGGCCGCGGCGCGCTCACCCTCCACCCGGTGGAGACCGGCGGCCTGACGGCCCGCCTCACCCTGCCGCTCGACGCCCTGGCCCCCCCGGCGCCCCTCCCCCGGCCCTCGCCCGGTGCGGGAGGCGCCGCGTGAAGCTCCCGACCGCGCTCCTGGTGGACGACGAGCCCGAGCTCCTCGGCTACCTGCGGGGCGCGCTGGCGCGGCTGTGGCCGGAGCTGCAGGTGCTCGAGGCCAGGGACGGCGCCTCGGCGCTGGAGCTCTTCGAGACGCATCGCCCCGAGGTCGCCTTCCTCGACGTGCAGCTCCCGGGCATGACCGGGATGGAGGTGGCGCGGCGGCTGGCCGGCCGCTGCCACCTGGTCTTCGTCACCGCCTTCGAGCAGTATGCCCTCCAGGCCTTCGAGCACGCGGCCGTCGACTACCTCCTGAAGCCGGTGGAGGACGAGCGGCTGGCCGAGGCGGTGGAGCGGCTGCGGGCGCGGCTCTCGGCGCCACCGCCCGACCTCACCGCGCTGCTGGCCGCGCTGGCCGGGGAGCGGCCCGCCGCCGAGCACCTGGAGTGGCTGCAGGTGCAGGACCGCAAGGACCTCCTGCTCGTGGCCGTGGACGAGGTCGACCTCTTCCAGGCCTCGGAGAAGTACACCGTGGTCCGGGGCGGCGCTGGCGGCGAGTGGATCATCCGCACCACGCTCCAGGAGCTGGAGGGGCAGCTCGACCCGGCCCGCTTCTGGCGCGTCCACCGCAACGCCATCGTCCGCGTGGGCGCGGTGGCCCGGGTGAGCCGCAGCGCCACGGGCCAGCTCCTGGTCCACCTCCGGCGAGGCGAGCGGACCGTGCCGGTCAGCCGGGCCTACGCGCACCGGTTCAAGCAGATGTGACCGGGCCGGGTCGCCGACCCCTCCGGGAGGAGCGCGGCGGCCCGCCCCCGCGCATCGCTGCCTCCTCCGGACCGGGAGGCGACATGGGCGAGAAGCGGGGCGAGACGCGCTACCTCATCGTCGGCGGTGGCATGGCCGGCCACGCCGCCGCCGCGGCCATCCGCGAGCTCGACGGCGAGGCGCCGCTGGCGATGATCGCGGCGGAGCCGGAGCGGCCCTACGCCCGGCCGCCCCTCTCCAAGGGGCTCTGGCTGGGGAAGGCCGAGGAGAGCGTCTGGCTCCCCGAGGTGCCCGGCCTCGCCCTCCACCTCGGGCGCCGGGCGGTGGAGCTGGACCTTGCCGCCCGCGAGGTGCGCGACGACGCCGGCGGCGTCCACCGGTACGATCGGCTCCTCATCGCCACCGGCGGCACGCCGCGCCGCCTCCCCTCGGGGGGCGACGCGGTCGTCTACCTGCGGACCCTGCCCGACCAGCGCCGCCTGCGCGCCGCGCCGGGCCGGCGGGTGGTGGTGGTGGGCGGCGGCTTCATCGGCACGGAGCTGGCCGCGGCCATGGCCTCGGCGGGGAGGGAGGTCACCCTGGTCCTCCGCGAGGAGGCGGTGGGGGCCCGCACCTACCCGGCCGAGCTGGCCGCGCACCTCAGCCGCACCTTCCGCGAGAGGGGGGTGCGGTTGATGGAGGGGCGGACCGTGACCGCCGTCCTGGCTCGGCCCGGCGGCGGAGCCCGGGTCGTCACCGATCGAGGCGAGGAGCTCGAGGCCGACGCGGTGGCGGCGGGCCTGGGGATCACGCCCGACACCGGCCTGGCCCAGGCCGCCGGGATCCGCTGCGCCGACGGCATCGAGGTCGACGCCCGGCTCGAGTCCAGCGCCCCGGGGGTCTTCGCCGCCGGCGACGTGGCCCGCTTCGCCTGCCCGCCGCTGGGCGGCCGGGCCCGGGTCGAGCACGAGGACGCCGCCCTCTCCATGGGCCGCTGCGCCGGGCGCAACATGGCCGGCGCCGCCGAGCCCTACGCGCACCTCCCCTTCTTCTACTCGGACCTGTTCGACCTCGGCTACGAGGCGGTGGGGCTCCTCGACGCCCGCCTGGAGACGGTCGCCTCCTGGAAGGTCCCCTTCCGCGAGGGGGTGGTCTACTACCTCGAGGGCGAGCGGGTCCGGGGCGTGCTGCTGTGGGGGATCTTCGGCCAGGTGGAGGCCGCGCGGGCGTTGGTCGAGGGCCGGGCCCCGACCTCGCGCGCCGCGCTGGCCCAGGCCATCCCCACCTAGCGGATGCGCCCCGCGCCGGCCCAGCCTCGCTCGAGAGGCTGGCGCGCCGGGGCCGGGTGGGCTAGGCATCCGGCCATGGAACACCGACAGCTGGGACGATCGGGGCTCATGGTGCCGGCGCTCACCCTGGGGACCGCGACCTTCGGCGGTGCGGGCGCATTCTTCAAGGGATTCGGCTCGGTCGACCAGGCCACGGCCGACCGGCTGGTGGGGATCTGCCTGGACGCGGGCCTCACCATGTTCGACTCGGCCGACGTCTACTCCGACGGGCTGGCCGAGGAGATCCTGGGCCAGGCGCTCAAGGGCCGCCGCGACCAGGCGCTCATCTCCACCAAGGCGACCTTCCGCATGGGCGGGGGCGCGAACGACCTCGGCTCCTCGCGCCACCACCTCCTGCGCGCCTGCGATGCCTGCCTCCGCCGCCTGGGGACCGACCACATCGACCTCTTCCAGCTCCACGGCTTCGACGCCCTCGCCCCGGTCGAGGAGGTCCTGCGCACGCTCGACGGCCTGGTCCGCGCCGGCAAGGTCCGCTACGTCGGCTGCTCCAACTTCTCCGGCTGGCACCTCATGAAGTCGCTGGCCGCCTCCGACCGGCTGGGGCTCGAGCGCTACGTGGCCCACCAGGCCTACTACTCGCTCCTGGGGCGCGAGTACGAGTGGGAGCTCATGCCGCTGGGGCAGGACCAGGGCGTCGGGGCGGTGGTGTGGAGCCCGCTGGGATGGGGGCGGCTCACCGGCCGCATCCGCCGCGGCCAGCCGCTGCCCGAGCGGACCCGGCTGCGGAACGAGACCACCTTGGCCGGCGGCCCGCCGGTCGAGGAGGAGCACCTCTTCGGCGTGGTGGACGCCCTGGAGGCGGTGGCCCGCGAGGCGGGCAAGACCGTCCCCCAGGTCGCCCTGGCCTGGCTCCTCACCCGGCCGACGGTGTCCACCGTCATCATCGGCGCCCGCGACGAGGAGCAGCTCCGCCAGAACCTGGGGGCGCTGGGGTGGCGGCTCAGCCCGGCCCAGCTCGCCGCCCTGGACGCGGCCAGCGCCCGCCCCCTCGCCTACCCCTACTGGCACCAGCGCGGGTTCGAGGACCGCAATCCACCTCTGGTGAAGTAGGCTTCCTCAGCGGGCGCGGTACTCGAGCCGGACCAGGCCCGAGAGGTGGGCCCGGCTCGCGACCAGGGTGAGGGGGCGCTCGGGCAGCGCGCCCTGGAAGAGCCGCCGTCCGGCGCCGAGCACGATGGGGACCACGGTGACGACCAGCCGGTCGAGGAGGTCGGCGGCCAGGAACTGCGAGACCACCGCCCCGCCGTCCAGGTAGACGCTCCGGCTCCCCCCGGCGGCCAGGCCCCCCAGGACCGCCGCCGGCTCGCCGGCGACGAAGGCCTCTCCGTGGCGCGGCACCGCCGGGCGGTGGGTGAGGACCACCACGCGCTTCTCGGCGTAGGGCCACTCCGGGAAGCCCAGCACCTGCTCGTAGGTGGCGCGGCCGACGAGGAGGGTGTCCACCGAGGCCAGGAAGTCCTGGTACTCGCCCGGCGGCGGCGGATAGCCCTCCAGCCAGTCCAGGCCGCCGTCCGGCCGGGCGATGAAGCCGTCCAGGCTCATGCCCAGGTAGGCGGCGCAGCGGGGGCGCTCCACCGCGGGCCTCACCCCGGCCCGAGCCGGTCCGAGAGGAACCCCAGGGTGCGTGCCCAGGCCTGGCGGGAGGCCTCGAGGTGGAAGGAACGGCGGGTGTCGTTGAAGAAGGCGTGGGGAGCGCCGGGGTAGACGAAGAGCTCGAGCGCCTTCCCCGCCGCCCGCATGCCCTGCTCGAAGGCGGGGAGCTGCGCCACCAGACGCGGGTCCTCGGCGCCGAAGTGGGCCTGGACCGGGCAGGCGATGCGCGGCAGGCGGTCGGCTGGCGGCGGGGCCCCGTAGAACACCACCGCGGCGGCCAGCTCCGGGTCCTCGGCGGCGAGCTGCGCGGCCAGCGCCCCGCCCATGCAGAACCCCACCGCCCCCACCCGCCGCCCCTGGCAGTGGGGCGAGAGGCGGAGCCACCGGGCGATGGCGGCCAGGTCGCGGGTCCAGCCGGCCAGCTGCGGCCCGCGATCGGGGGGGAAGATCGCCGCCAGGGTCTCGTCGAGCGGGGCGCGCTCCCGCTCGGCCAGGGGCTGGAGCAGCTCGGCGCGCCTCGCCGCGTCGGGCAGGCCCGCCCAGGCTTGCGGCGGGATGGTGTCCAGGAACCGCTTCACCCGCTCGACCCGGTCCGGGGAGAGCGCGGGCGGGATCGACCCGCCCCGCGCGAAGAGCGCGGGCGCCAGCACCGCGTACCCGGCCGTGGCCAGCCGAGCGGACACGTCCTGGATGTGGCCGTCGACCCCCCAGATCTCCTGGATGAGGATGACCCCGGGGAGCGGTCCCTTCTCGCGCGCCGGTCGCACCAGGTGGCCCGGCCGAGGCCCGGGCAGATCTGCGGTGGTGACGGAGAGTTCCATGGCTGGCTCCTCTGGGCGAGGCGCCAGTTCTACCCCACGGCCGGGCTCCGCGCCAAGGCCGGCGCGGGCAGACCGCGGTCCGTCACCCGATGCGCCGGGCAATCTCCTGGATGACCTTCTCCTGCTTCTGCAGCTCGGTCTTGTAGTCGATGTTCCTCGCGTGGTGGATCTCGACGCGCTTCGCCTCGAGCTCCGCCCGGAGCAGCGTCTTGAGGAGCTCCGCCTGCTCGGGAGTCAGCTCCACGTTCATTGGGTCCTCCGGGTGCGCTGGCCCTCCCACCGGAACCACCCGCCGGGAGGAAGCGTGGCACCGGCGCCCTGCCCCGGCAACGCGCCGGCGTGCCGCGCCACGGGACCGCTGGGGTGCGTCGAGAGTCGCCGGGGCAGAGCACCCCTTCACCCCGTGAGGTGCGCGCGGATCAGCGCCGCCACCTCGTCGGGCCGGTCGCGGCCCAGCATGTGGTCGGCGCCGGGGAGGCAGGCCCGTCGTGCTCCCGGGATGAGCCCGGCCAGGAGGCGGGCCACGGGATCGGGGCAGATCGGGTCGGCGTCGCCGTGGAGGACCAGCGTGGGCGCGCCGAGAAGCGGCAGGCGCGCGGTCAAATCGGTCCGGTCCGCCACGAACCACTCCGGCGCGTCGGGCAGCTCGGCCCGGTACTCCGGCCGCCAGTCCGCCTGGCCGAGCGCCGGCGCCCGGACGCCCCCCGAGGTCGCGCACAGGACCAGGCGGCGCACGCGGGCCGGGTGCGCCAGGGCGAGGAGGAGCGCGACCACCCCGCCCATCGACTGGGCCACGAGGTCGCTCGCGCCGGGCGGGAGCCGCCCCAGGGTCCAGGGGGCGAGGTCCGCGAGCGACCGCACCCCAGGGTCCGGGGGCGCGTCGCCGAACCCCGGCCAGCCCAGGACCAGCGTCGGGCCCAGGTCCTCGAGCCGTGCCGCCACGGGCGCCCAGAACGAGCTGCGCCCGCCGGCGCCCGGAAGGAAGGCGATGGGCGTCATCTGCCCGTCTCGGGCCTGGCCTTTGCGAACAGCCACTCGACGAGCGCCGGGTCGCCCAGGGAGCGCGCCCACACGAAGTGGTCACCGTCCGGGTACTCGGTGTAGCGCACGTCCCCCCCGGCCGCCCGCAGCGCCGCCACCATGGCGCGGGACCGCTCGACCGGCACCGAGGGATCGCGCGCGCCGTGGAACGCCCAGACGGCCACGCCCTTCATGGCGGTGACGGCGAGCGGATCGCCGCCGCCGCAGACCGGGACCGCGGCCGCGAGCAGCTCCGGCCGCCGCGCCGCGAGCCGCCAGGCCTCGAAGCCCCCCATGGAGATGCCCACCACGGAGATCCTCGCGCCGTCGATCGGGTACTTGGCCCGGACCTCGCCCAGGGCCCCCAGCAGCTGCTCCTCGACCCCGTCCCAGCGCGCACCGCGGGGCGCCTGCGGGGCGAGCAGGAAGTAGGCGCGGCCTCGGGCGGCCTCCAGGAGCTCGTGGGCGCCGTTGCGCACCCGCACCTGGACCCGGTTGTCGCCGCCGCGTTCGCCGCTGCCGTGGAGGAAGAGGATGAGCGGGTAGCGCCGCGCCGGGTCGCAGGGATCGGGCGGGAGCAGGAGGTAGGGGAGGGTCCGGCCGAGGGCGTCGCGGTACCGCGCCTCCTCCATCCGCTCGAGCCACGGGTTCCGGGGCTCCCCGCCGACGATGAGCGTGTCCGCCTCTCCGTCGGTGGGGAGCAGGAACCGCCCATCCACCGTGGGCAGGGGCGGCAGCGCCTCGCCGTTCACCACGAAGGCGTACCTCTCGCCCTGCTGCACGGCGGAGGAGGGCACCGAGAGCGCCCAGGTGCCGTCGCCGCGGGGGGAGAGGGCCCACCCGGGCCGCCCGGGGTCGAAGTGGTTGAAGTCTCCGGCCAGCGCCACCCTGCGGACCTCGGCCGGCACCAGCGCGGGAAACGCCTGCCGGTGGGCCCGCTCGTCGAAGACGAAGGCCACCTCGTCCCCGGCGAGGATGCAGCCCTGTGGCGGCGTCTCCATCGCCTGCCTTCCCGGGCCCGCGGCGGCGCCCCCCGCGCCCCCGCTCGCTCCGGCGATCGACCTCATGGGCCCGCGGGAGAGGCTATCCTCGGCGAATGCCCATCGTCCACGTCCACCTTCGGGCCGGCCGGCCCGCGGCCGAGCGGAAGGCCATCCTCGACGGGGTCCACGCCGCCTTCGTGGAGGCCTTCCGGATCCCCGACACCGACCGGAACCAGCTCCTCCACGAGCACGCGCCCGACCACCTCGAGTCCGGCCATGGCACCGCCTTCACCTTGGTGGAGGCCGCCGTCTTCCCGGGCCGCAGCCAGGAAGCGAAGAGGAGCCTGTACGCCGCGCTGGTGCGGAACCTGGATCGCGCCGCCGCCATCCCCCCCGAGGCGGTGCTGGTGGTCCTCCACGAGCCCCCGCTCGAGTGCTGGGGCGTCCGCGGCGGCCAGGCGGCCTGCGACGTCGATCTCGGGTTCCGCCTGGAGGTGTGACGCGTCCGCCTACCCGGCGGCGCGCCGCCCGCCCGCGGCCAGGGCCTCCTCGAACCCGGTCGAGCTCCGCAGCTCGCCCATGGTGAGGATCCGCGGCGGCTCGCCGGTCCGCGCCAGGAGCTCGAGCTGCCACCAGCCCACGTCGTGCCAGCGGCCATTCTTCCAGCCCACCTTGGGGTAGACGCCCACCGGCCGGAAGCCCAGCGCCTCGTGGAGCCCCACGCTGGCCGCGTTGGGGAGGGTGATCCCGGCGTGGGCGGCGCAGAAGCCCTGCAGCCGGAGGAGGGCGAAGAGCGAGCGGTAGAGCGCCCGCCCCACCCCGCTCCGCCGCGCGCCGCCGCCCACGTAGACGCTCACGTCCACGCACCAGCGGTAGGCGGCGCGCTCGCGGTGCCGCGAGGCGTAGGCGTACCCGACCACGGTCCCCGCCTCCTCGCAGGAGAGCCAGGGCGCGTAGGAGAGCGCGGCCTCGATGCGACGGGCCATCTCCTCCCCGGAGGGCGCATCGACCTCGAAGGAGACGGCGCTCCCGGCCACGTGGGGCCGGTAGATCCCGGCCGCCGCCTCACCGTCCCTCGGCTCCGCCAGGCGGATGATCCTCATGAGGGGGGCCTCCTCGCCCCGCGTCCGCTTCCCTGGGTGGAGACTAGCCATTCCCCGGCGATGCTTCCAGCCGATGAGACATATACTTGTCATCGATTTCCTCGATGGAGGCTCCCGTGGACCTGGACCAGCTGGCGGCCTTCGACCGGATCGTGCGCGAGGGCGGCTTCGGCCGCGCCGCCGTGGCGCTGGGCATCGGACAGCCGGCGGTCAGCGCCCGCATCCGGGCGCTGGAGGATGGCGTGGGGGGGGCGCTCTTCACCCGGGGCCGGCGGGTGGCCCTCACCGCACTGGGCGAGACCTTCCTCCCCTTCGCCCGCCGCGCGGTGGAGGTGCTGGGCGAGGGCGTCGAGGCCGCGCGCCTGGCGCAGACCGGGGAGCGCGGCCGGGTCCGGGTGGCCTGCCTGGCCTCCCTGGCCGGCGGCCTCCTCGGGCCGGCCCTGGGGGCCCTGCTCCGGGCCCATCCCGGCGTGGACTGCCTGGTGCGCGCCGGGGACCACGAGCACGTGGTGGCGCTCCTCCTCGACGGCGTGGTGGAGCTCGGGCTGCTGACCTGGCCCTGCACCGAGGCCGAGGCGGCCGACCTCCAGGCCCTCCTCGCGCTCCGCGAGCCGGTGGTGCTGGTGGCCCACCCCCGCCACGCGCTGGCCGCCCGGCCCAGGCCCTCCGCCGACGACCTGGTCCGCCTGGGCCGGCCGTTCTTCCGCCTCCGCTGGTGGCAGCGCCACCACCCCGGGATCAGCGCCCTGGCCGAGCGAGCCGGCGCGGCGGCCGACCTCCCCATGGAGGCCGCCCGGGCCCTGTGCCTGGAGGGCGTGGGGGTCGGCTTCTTCGTCCGCACCTACATCGCCGAGGACCTCTCGCGGGGGACGCTGGTGGAGGTGGAGGTCCGCGACCTCCCGCGCCTCCACCGGGACAGCGCGCTGGTCCGCCGCCGGCGCTCGGGGGCGCTCTCGCCGGCGGCGGCCAACCTGGTGGAGGCGATCCGCCGCCAGGCCCAGCGGCTGGGGCTCCTGGCCACGGCCGCGGCCCGCCCCGGCGGACCGCGGGGCGGAAGGCACCCGGCCGCTTCACGGTAGGTCGATGCTGCCGGGAGCCAGGGGCAGGCTCTCGTCCCCCTCGGCGTCCACGGTGGCCACCGCGAAGCCCTCGTTGTCCCCCGGGGAGCACGATCCGCTCGGCGCGCGGGTAGGCCTCCACCCGCCGCCAGGCCACCGCGTCGGCCCGGCGCCGGTAGTGGACCAAACCGGCCACGCGCGGGTCGGGCGGCAGCCCCACCCGCAGGCGCGCCCACCGCGGCGGCCATGGCGCGGGTCAGCCGGGCCAGGCAGCGCGGGTCGAGGTGGGCCAGGCCGTCGCCGTAGGCCCGCCCGCCCTCGATCCGCGGCACCTGGTGCTGCCGGTCGTAGTTCTCGTGGGCCTCGGTGAGCCGGACGGCCGGCCGCCAGCGCCTCGAGCCGCTCGAGGGCGCGACCGGTGGGCAGCCCTAGGGCTGCGTGCTCTGGCGCAGGAACTCGACCAGCCGGCGGTAGAAACGCTCCCTCGCCACCTCCTCGTAGAACCCGTGCCCCTCGCGCGGCTCGACCAGCCACTCCGGCCGCCGGCCCTGGGCCTCGAGCGACTTCCTCATGCGTTCGGCCTGCTCGAACGGCGCCCGCCGGTCCTCCTTCCCGTGGGCGAGGAACACCCGGGCGGTGATTCGCTCGGCGTGGTGGATCGGCGAGGCGCGGCGCAGCTCCTCGGGGTCCTCGCCGACCATGGTCCGGTAGAAGCCGCGCGCCAGCCGGGAGGTCACCGCCTCCTCGCGATCGGGGAGCCTCTCCAGGTCGTAGACGCCGGCGTACCCCGCGGCGCACCGGTAGAGCTCGGGCTCCAGGGTGACCGCCTGGAGTGCGGCGTAGCCGCCGAAGCTCGCCCCGTAGATGCAGATCCGCTGCGGATCGGCCCAGCCCTCGTTGACCGCGTGGCGGGTAGCGTCGATCACATCCTCGACCATCCGGTCGCCCCAGTGGCGGTAGCCGGCCCACTGGTAGGCGCCCCCGTAACCGCCGGAGCCGCGGAAGTTCACCTGGAGCACGGCGAAGCCCCCGGCGGCGAGGAGCTGGGCCTCGGGCTCGAATTCCCACTGGAAGCGGATGCCGAAGGGGCCGCCATGCGGGATCACCACCAGCGGGAGGGGTCCTTCGGCACGCCCGGGCGGCCGGGTCAGGTAGCCGTGGATGGGAAGGCCGTCCCGGGCGGTCAGGTGGATGGGGCTCGCCTCGGCCATCTCCTCCGGGTTCACCCAGGGGCGCACCTCGCCCACCTCCTCTGCCTGGAGTGTCCTCGCGTCCACCACCAGGTAGCGACCCGGGTCCCGGTCGGAGGAGACCCTCACCAGCAGGCGCGCGTCGTCGGCGCTGTGGTCGAGGATCCGGACCGCCTCGTCGGGGTAGGCCCGCCGCAGAGCGAGCAGCGCCCGGGCGAAGGGGTGGCCGGGCTCCACGATCTCCAGGACCGGCAGGTCGGGCTCGAACTCGACAGCCACCAGCCGGTTGGCCGAGTCGAAGGTGAGGTGCGACGGCGGCGTCCGCTCGTTGCGCGCCAGCACCTTCCGCTCGCCGCCCGGGAGCGACACGGCCAGGACCGCGAATCCGCTCCCGTCCGGCTCGTAGAGATAGAGCGTCCGGTCCCTGGAGGAGAAGCCCAGCGGCACGCTGACGGCGCGGACGCCGGCCAGCTCCTTCAGCTCCTCCCAGCCGGCGGACGCCTGGCGATAGAAGAAGTGGGGGCGGGTGTGCTCGTCCATCGCCCAGGCGATCCGCGGCAGCCCATCCTCGTCGGTGAGGAAGCTGGCCTCCGCCATCGGCCCGCGGATGATCAGGTCCTTCACGCCGGTGATGGCGTTCACGCGGTAGAGCGTGACCGCCCGGTCGCCCACGTCTCGGAAGCTGCGCGCCTCCACCAGGACCGATGGAACGCTCGACCGGAGCCGATCCACCACCAGCCCCCAGGCCGCCTCCCTCTCGCCCTGCGGGATATGCGAGCCGGTCTGCATCCGCCCGGCGCGGTAGCCGAAGATCATGGACCCGCCCTTGCAGTCCACCCCCACCGAGTAGATCTCGCCTCGCCACCTTGGCGGGGCCAGATTCCCCTCCTCGTCCACCAGCTCCACCACCAAGCGGTCGTCGGTGACCCAGCGAACGGTCCCCACGCCGGTGATTCCCTGCGGGGCGAGCGTGCCCTGGATCTCGTGGTCGGCGAGGTTGACGATCCTGAGCGCGCGGCGCCCCGCCGTCAGCGTCACCGCCGCCAGGTACCGCCCGCCAGGCGAGAGCGTGGCCTCGACGATGAGCGGGGCCCGGGTGAACACCGCCAGCCCGGCGGGAGGGGCCGTGGTCGACGCCTCCGCGGCCGAGGCGGAGGCCGCAAGGAGCGACCCAGCGAGCGCGACGAGGCGGGCGCGGCGAAGCGGCGCGTGCATGCTTCCCCCCAGCCCCGAGCGGCGGGGCCCCGGCGGGAGGATACCAGGCCCGCCCCTGGACGGGCCCCTCGTCCGTTCAGCAGGGCCCCGGCGCCGGGAACCGCCGGCACGGCGCGGTCACCTCTCCATGGCCAGCGCCGCCGGCCTGCCGCCCATCCCGACGTTCCGGAGGTCCAGGAGCAGCAGGTGGTTGTCGGTCCCCCCGCTCACCAGCTGGTAGCCGTGCGCGGCCAGGCCGCTCGCCAGGTCCCGGGCGTTCTCCACCACTCGCCCCGCGTACGCGCGGAAGGCAGGCGAGAGCGCCTCGCCAAGCGCCACGGCGATGGCAGCGGTGGTTCGATCTCGGAGAGGGTGTGGCGGGTGCCGAGGGAGACCAGGCCGGCCACGGTGGCCTCGAGCCACGCCGGGGCGACCGCGGCGGCCAGGGCGAGGGCCAGGGCGACGGCGACCGGGGTGGCGGGCATGGCGAGCCGCACTCCATCCTGCGCGCCGCTCGAGGGCGCGAGGGTCGCGACCGTGGTCCACCCGGGCGGGCCGGGGTTCTCGCCTAGAAGACGGAGTCGGCCGAGAGCCGAACGACCTGGCCCATGCCGTCCTGGCCAGCTTGGAAAGCCAGCCCGCCCACGTGGCCGTTGAGGAGGTTGGGGGCGCAGTTGGCATCCGGGGGGGCGAGCGTGACGACGCCGGCGGCGTTCAGGACGGGCTGCCACAGCGCATCACCGGCGAGCATCCCGTCGCCGTCGACATCGGTGACGGCGCAGGCGGACAGAGCGAGGCCGAAGGGAGGGATGCCACCGGCCACGGCCGTGCTGTACTGCCCGTAGGTCGCGCCCTGGACCTTCCAGTCGATGGTCTGGGCGATGGCGAGGTCGGCGGGCTGCCAGGTGATCTTGGTCGTGCCGACGACGCCGGCGGGGACCGCGTTCGTGAAGTTCCAGTATTGGCCGGTGGTGTCGGTGCCGACCACGACCCGGCGCTCCCCCTGCCGCAGCGACTCCTCGGCCTTGAAGATGGCCTGGAGATTGATCATGCGCTCGCTCGCCTTGGAGCGGAGCTGGTAGCGCGCGAAGTTCGGGATGGCGATGGCGGCGAGGATGCTGACGATCGCCACCACGATCAGGAGCTCGATGAGGGTGAAGCCTGTGCACGCCTTGCGAATGGTGGTCTCCCGTGTCGGATGCCGCCGCTTCCTGCGGTCGAATGGCCCGGCCCTCCCCGGCACCTCCCTCGTTCGATTCCTCGTAGCAGGGGGAGTGCCAATCGAGCCGGCGATGGAAGCCCTCGAAAACGCGCCATGTGGGAGAAGAACGCATGTGACGGCGAGCGGCGGGAGGGCCGTCCGCTGGACGACTTTCGTCACCTCCCGTCGCCACCGGCGTCCACCGGACACCCGCCGTCGGGACGTCGAGGAGGCTGCGCATCCTTCGACGGAGGCTCTCGCGTCCGGGCCGTTCCCCGGACCCGCCGAGCGCAACGCGGCGGCGCGCCCGTGCTTTCCCAATACCCGAGCGGCGGGGCCACGGCGGAGGACGGCGGCCCTGCGCCGGACGGGGCCCTCGTCCGCTCAGCAGAGCCCCGGCGCCGGGAACCGGCGGCACAGCGCGGTCACCTCGCCGGCGATCCGGTCCAGCTCGGCGCCGTCCCCGGCTCCGCGGATGGCCCGGTCGATCCAGGCCGCCACCTGCTCCAGCTCCTCCGGCCCGAAACCGCGGCTCGTGACCACCGGCGTCCCCAGCAGGCACGACCGCGGGTCGAGCTGGTAGGCCACGCTCCTGAAGTACCCGCCGGAGATGCTGGCCCGGGTGCCATGGGTGAGGTGGCGTCCGTGCGGCAGGTCGAGGCCCAGGATGGTGTCGCCGGGCTGCAGGAAGGCGAGGTAGACGGCCAGGTTGGCCGGCGACCCCGAGTGGGGCTGGACGTTGACGTGCTCGGCCCCGAAGAGCGCCTTGGCCCGGGCGATGGCCAGCTGCTCCACCGCGTCCGCCTGCCGCTGGCCCTGGTAGAAGCGGGCGCCGGGATATCCCTCGGAGTACTCGTTGGTGAGCACCGATCCGGACGCCTCCAGCGCCGCCCGCGAGACGTAGTTCTCGCTGGCGATGAGCCGGATGGTGTCGCGCTGGTAGCGCTCCTCGCCCTCCAGCAGGGCGTGGAGCTCGGGATCGGCGGCGGACAGCGCGGGCGTGGGGGCGCCTCCTCTTGCGAGAGAGAGTGCCCAGACGCGCGGCTGGCGAGCCGTCCGCACTCCCCCGGGGTGCTCCCCGTCGAGCGTCAGCCATGCGGACCCCGGCATCATGGCCAAGGCCTCGCCGGAGCGGGGCCGGCACCGAGCGGCCCAGAGCTGAACGCCGGTCCAAATCGTGGCCGCTCCCCTCGGGGAGACGGTGCCTGCGCCCTTCCGGCGCTCATCTGGGTGGCCCAGCGAGTTTCTCGCAAGCGCACCTGTGCCTGCTCGCTCGGCATCCACAGTTTCCCTTCCTGCACAGGAGGCGCACGCCGGAAGGCCCGGCGCGACGTCCCTCAAACGCTGGAAGGCGGGGAGATCCGACATGAAGCGTACGCTTACCTTGGCGATGGTGGGTGCGATGGCGGCTGCGTGCGGCGGCGGTGGTGGTGGTGGCGGCGGCGGCGGCGGGGGAGGCGGCGGGGGCGCCACCGAGATCGGATTCGTCATCCCCGCCACCGACTGCTCCGGCGAGAGCATCGCGGGGGTGGTGATCTTCGTGTCCACCAACCGCTCCATCGCCAACGCCTGCACCCAGGCGAGCAACTCCTGCGTCGAGTACGCGAACCTCACTGGCCTCGCCCTCGTCATCGCCAACTACGACGTGGGCGGCACGGCCACGGCCGTGGGGCCCGGCACCTATCCCCTCACCACCCCGGCCATCGCGACCTCGGGCACTCTGGCCTTCGCCGGCGTGAGCCAGACCGACGCGAACTGCAACGATGTCGGCCCCACCGGGACCGCCACCGGCTCCGTCACCATCACCTCGGTGACGGCGAGCGCGGTGTCCGGTTCCTACGACGTGACCGACGGCTCGGATCACCTCACCGGGAGCTTCGACGCGACCCTCTGCTCGACGTCGTTCGCGGGCAATGTCTGCTCCGGCAGCGCCTTCGGCACCTGCACCGGCACGACCCAGTGCATCTGAGACGAGGGGCGGGCGGCGAGCGCCCGCGTCAGGCGGCCCCGCGCGGCTGCGGCTCCGCGGCCGCCGGGGGCGCCGCCGCCCCGGCCGGGAGTGGCTCCAGCGGCATGGCGATCCACAGGGCGACGTAGGCCAGGATCCCCCACCCGCCCAGGAGCACCGAGAGGAGGAAGGCCAGCCGGACGGCGGCAATGGGCAGCCCGAACCGGTTGGCCAGCCCCCGTGCCACGCCGGCGATCATCCGATCGTGCCTGGCGCGGGTCCACTCCGGTACGGGGCGCGGCGCCACCATCCAGCTGGTGCAGGCGGCGCAGCGGGTCGCGCCCGGGGCGTTCTCGGTCCGGCAGTAGGGGCAGTTCATCGTCGGTCCTCCTGCCCGCCCCCTACGCTGGCGCGCACGCGCTATTTCCCGCCCGCACCCTCCGGCGCCCTGGCCCACCACCGGCGTAGGGCGAAGGTCGCAACCCCGAAGGACTGGTGTCAGATACGCACCGCGGGCGCGTCATTTGTCGGGGGGAGGTGGGGATGGGGCTGGGCTCGCCCGGCAGCTCCGTGCGCTCGGGGGGGGGAGCCCGGCCAGCCTCCCCCCCTCCCGCCGATCTGCTCGCCTACCGCCTGGATCTGGGAGGGTCCGAGTTCGCCGTCCTCGAGTGGCCGGCGGGGCGCACCGCGGACGCAAGGGCGCTCCTGACGACGGCCGAGCGCGCCGTGGTCGCGCTCGTCCTCTCTGGATGGTCCAACGCCCAGGTCGCCCTCCGCCGCGGCTGCTCGGCCCGGACGGTGGCGAACCAGCTCGCCTCCGCCTACCGCAAGCTCGGGGTGGGGTCGCGGGCGGAGCTGGCCGCCCGGGTAGCCGCCGGCGGGGACGCCTCGTGAGACGCCTCGATCCCATCGGCGTGATCGAGGCCTGCTACCGGCAGGGAGACGACGCGGCCTGGGCCGGCGGCCTGCTCGAGGCCCTCGCGCCCTTGGAGCAGGGGTGCGGGGCGATGGCCGTCGCCTACGCCGTCCCCAGCCTGAGCGTGAGCGTGCTGGTGCGTCGCGGAGAGGCCCCCGACGTCGATCGCCTGGTGCGCTCCTACCAAGCGGCACCCCCGGAGATCCTCCGCTCCCACCTGCGCCCCTGCCCGCCGGTGGACCGCGCCACGCGGAGGGGAGCCACCACCTGGCCCCCGGTCCGCGACATCCTGGCCGCCGCGGGGATGGACGACGCCCTGGGCATGATGTCCCAGGACCACGACGGCCAGGCATTCTTCATCTGGATCCCCATCCACGCCGACCGCGCTCCCTCGCCGCGCACCCTCCACCATCTCTCGCTCATCACCGCCCACATCGTCTCGGCCCGTCGTCTGCGGGCCCTGGACGCCGCGGGTGCGCCCCCGCGGACCGACGCCGTGCTCACGCCGGACGGGAGGCTCCGGGGCGCGCAGGGGCGCGCCGAGGCCCGCGCCGTCCGCCACGGCCTCTCCGAGGCGGTGCGGCGCATCGAGCGGGCCCGCGGGAGGGCGCGGCGGGAGGACGCCGATGGCGCCCTGGCCATCTGGCACGGGCTGGTCGACGGGGAATGGTCCCTGGTCGACCACGTCGAGGCCGACGGCCGCCGCCTCGTGCTCGCCCGCCGCAACCCGCCGGGCGGGCGCGACCCCAAGGCGCTCACCCCCGGCGAGCGCGCCGTGCTGGGCTACGCCGCCCTGGGACACTCCAACAAGTTCATCGGCTACATGCTGGGGCGGGCGCCCACCACCATCGCCACCCACCTCGCCTCGGCGCAGCGCAAGCTGGGGGTCGGATCGCGCCTGGACCTGGTGGGCATGCTCGCCTCCCGGGGCGATGGCGCCTCGTCCCCGGCCGCCGGGGTCACCGGGTCGGCGCCAGGGCCGGAGCGGCGTCCTCCGCCCGCGCCGCCTCCCGCGCCCGCTCCACCGCGTGCTCGCGGATGTCCCTGGGCCACCGGCTCACCAGTTCCTCGAAGCGGGTGAGGTCGCCAGCGAAGAGAGCCCGGGTGGCCTCCTCGAACTGCGGCCGGTCCCCGGCCATGGCGCTGAGGAACCGGCTCAGCCCCTCCCGGATCCGGCGTGCACGCTCCCGCTGCGGCGCCGCCTTCATGGCCGCCTCCACCAACCGGCGGATCGCGGCGGAGATCCCGCTGGGCTGCTCCTCCAGCCAGTCCCAGTGCCGCGGGAGGAGCGAGACCTCCCGGCTGATCACTCCCAGCCGGGGCCGGCCCGGCCCGCGCGGCGGGGGCGTGGCGCGCGCCAGCACGTCGGCCAGGCTGCCGCGCAGGTCGAAGTCCACCTGCTCGCCGGTCTCGGCGTCGAAGACCAGGACCTGCTCGGTGGGATCGCCATCGAAGCGCTGCTTGAGGACGGGGAGGATCTCCTCCAGCGAGCCCGCGCCGACCCGGCGGGGGCCCGCGAAGACCAGGTAGCGCGGGGGCGTGTCCACGCCAACGTTATACCCGGGTGAAAGTCGTCGGTCAATAAATACCGGGTGAAAACTCGCCGGCCGGCCGCCGCGCGTCGGCGCCTCCCGCGCCCCGTCGCCCGCCGCCGCGGTCCATCGCACCGGCGGCCGGCCGCCTCCTCGCGCCGCTACGGTGCCGGGCCAGGAGGAACCCGATGAATCGCTTCCCGAGCCGAGCCCTGCTGCCCAGCCTGCTGCTCCTTCCCTGCCTTCTTCTCCCCTTTCGGGCCCGCGCCGCGGACCGCGCCGCCCGCCTCGCCCAGGCGGCGGAGGCCTTCCAGCGGGCCCTGGCCGGCGACGCCGGCGCGGTCGGCCGCGCCGAGGCGCTCTACCGAGAGCTCGCCGCCGAGGACCCGTCCGACCCGGTCGTCCTCGCCTGCGCCGGCTCGGCGGCGGCCATGGCCGGCCGCGACGCCCGCTCGCCGCTCGAGCGCCTGAGGCGCACCGAGGACGGCCTCTCCGAGGTCGACCTCGCGCTCCGCCGGCTGGGCCCGGCCCACCACGACCAGAGGCAGCCGGGGCGCCTCCCCGCCCGGCTGGAGACGCTGCTCGTCGCCGCCAGCACCTACCTGGCGGTCCCCGACGCCGTCTTCCACCGGCTGGGCGACGGCAAGGCGGCCCTGGCCGCCGCCCTCTCGGACCCGGCCGCTGCAGAGGCCCCGGCCGCGGTCCGGGCGCGGCTGGAGTGGCTCTCGGCCCTGGTGGCCCGGGCCGAGGGCCGGCCGGGCGACGAGCGCGCCGCGCTCTCGCGGGCGCTGGCCCTGGACCCCGAGGGCCTCCTCTCCCCCCGGGCTCGCGCGCGGCTGGCCGAGGTCGCGCCGTGAGCGGCACCCCGGCGCTGGAGTCCCCGGCGGCGGCGACCCCGCTCTTGCGGCTGCGGGAGGTGTTCCGCGCCTACCGCGCCGGGCCGGTGGTGGTGCCCGCCCTCCGGGGCGTGTCGCTGCAGGCCTCGGCCGGCGAGGTGCTGGCCCTGGTCGGCCCGTCCGGCAGCGGCAAGAGCACCCTCCTCCACGTGTGCGGCCTCCTCGACGCGCCCGACGCCGGGAGCTACGAGCTCGACGGCCGGGAGACCGGGCGGCTCTCGCCCGCGGCCCGGACCGCGCTCCGGCGCGAGCGGATCGGCTTCGTCTTCCAGGGCTTCAACCTGGTGCCGGTGCTCACCGCCTTCGAGAACGTGGAGGTGCCGCTCCTCCTCGCCGGCGTACCGCGGCGGGAGCGCCGGCGCCGCGCCGAGGAGGCGCTCTCGGCGGTGGGGCTCCTGGCCGAGATCGGGCGGCGGCCCGACCGGCTCTCGGGCGGGCAGCGCCAGCGGGTGGCCATCGCCCGCGCCCTGGTGAAGCGGCCGTCCCTGGTCCTGGCCGACGAGCCCACCGCCAACCTGGACGGCGCCACCGCCGGCCAGGTGCTGGATCTGCTGCGCGACCTCTCCCGCGCCCGGGGCGCCACGGTGGTGGTGGCCACCCACGACGCCCGCGTCACCCACCACTGCGACCGGACGGTCGCCCTCCGCGACGGGGTGCTGGCATGACCTGGATCTGGTTCGCCCTGAAGAACGTGCGCCGCAACGGGCGGCGCGCCCTGCTCACCCTGCTCATCGC
>Ga0335071_10000600_pt1 | contig 39539 bp, 29 predicted proteins | sample Lox_Sample_15_FD_206724 | JGI IMG/M metagenome (GOLD analysis project Ga0335071, IMG submission 206724) | Soil microbial communities from Loxahatchee National Wildlife Refuge, Florida, United States - Lox_Sample_1.5 | ecosystem: Environmental > Terrestrial > Soil > Wetlands | place: USA... | reverse complement strand
GTGATGTCGCGGGTCACCATCAGCACGTTCACCACTTCGCCTTCGGACCCGCGTTCTGCAACGCATCGCGCCTCGACGAACCGCGCCCCTCCACCCACCGAGAAACGCTCCTCCACCTGGACTTGCCCGCCCGTGTCGAAGACCCTCCGGACGGCGCCACGCAAGACCTCGGCCTGCGGGGCCGGCAGGCCCAGGTCACCCATGGGTCTGCCAATGAGGGCCCCTGGCCGCCTGCGAAACAGCCGCTGCCCGGCAGCGTTCACGTAGAGTAGGTTCAGTTGGCGATCGAACCGGAAAATGGCGTCGGGCGAGTTCTCGGCCAAGGCACGGAAGCGCTCCTCGGCACCGGACAACGAATCCGTCAGGACCATGTCCAGCGACGTCCCCCTGCTCTCCGCCTTACGCGCTGCCTTGATCAGGGAGACGAGGAAGTAGGCTCCGCCGAGGTACTGGGAGAGCCGGCCCACCCATCCTACCGGGCTGCCAACCGAGTGCTCGACCAAGAAGGCGGTGAGACTGATGCACGTCAGCACGAGGGCACAGGCATACCAGTACAGGAAGGCGTCCCTCGTCCTCAAGTACGAGCCCAGGAAGATGATGAACGAGAACAGGAAGAGAAGATCGGCAGTCCCCAGTACCCCCTGGCGCAGCACGGTGGGGCCCACGCCTTGGACGAAGAACGGAGGCACCGCGCCCAGGAAACTCGCGCCTGAGAGGACGAGCAGGATCAGTGCCGAGCCCCCATAACCGAGGAGGAGCCAGAAACGCCTTCGTTTCGATTCCGCTTCCGGTGACACCCCCGTGAGAAGGAAGAAGGCGGCGGCAAGATGGCAGGAGCCTCCCAGCAGGGCGCTCGTGTTGTAGATGGTGACATTGAGATTGGCGCCGTCCGACATGCTCCGCACGAGAGCAGCAATTGCACCGCCGATTCCGAAGGTGAGAACGCCGCAACCGAGCAGGAGCACCTGAAGCCGGCCGGTCGCCTGGTAGTTTCGCAGGGCGACATACGAGACCACCAGGCCCACCGCGGTCACGCCCAGCATGTTGCCGAGCAGAATGAGCCAGGCCGGGTCGTAGTAGACCGACGGGCCGAAGGCCAGGCCGGCGAGCGTCATCAGCGCCAGCAGGATGGGGATGGGCAGGAAGCTCGCGCTCGATGGCTTCGCTGGACGAGGCGGTCTCTCCAGTGACCGGGACGGACGCCCCTCGATCGAAAGAGCGTCTGGACCAGGGCGCGCGGCGCTTTGGTCCTCGAACTGGCTCGGTCGATCGGCGATCTTTCCTTCGCCCGGGCCCATCGCACGCGGCGGGCTACCCATGGAATTTCTCGTCAATTCCTCTACTGGGAGCCATCGAAGAACATAGCTTTCCACTTCGAATCCCCATTGTACATGGGTATCGCATCTGCACCCACATGGTGTGCCGCGAGCGCGGCGTGCCTGGCAAACCTCGCGGTCAAGCTTCAGCCGCTGGGATCGGCTGTAGGGCTTCGGCCATTTGCCGGACCGTGTTCGAACCGGACTTTCGTTCGACCCGGCCACCCCGCCCAAACAGCGCGCCACCTCGCCCCGGCACTGCCCCGTATCCACGAGCGCGTCGGTCGGTGCTCGACGGCGGGGGCCCAGACCTTTCCATGGAGACCGACGCTGACGAACACGCCCAGGCGCCGTGACCTGTCGTCAAACGGCTACCCTTCCCCCGAGGAAGCCATGCGGGCAGACGAGCCCCCTGCGGCACCTGCGGCCGCCCAGGGTTGACGCGTGGTGGCGCGAATCCAGTACCACGCGAAGCGGCATCGGTCAGTCATCGAGGGCTCGCAGCAGCCCGTCTGCGGAGATGTCTCGCCCATCGATGCGCGCACGACTCAGGACGAGCTCGCGGAGGAGCCGGTCGACCTCGGCCTGTTCCGTTACGGCGTATCGTGCGCTCGAGAACGGGTCGAGTCCGATGCGAATCGCCACCGACACGGCCTCGCAACGGAAAGCCTCCTCATCCGATCGATCGTCGCCCACGTACACCACCGTGTTCAGCGCGAACCGGGCACAGAGCTCACGGATGGCGTTCGCTTTGGTCGGCGCGTCCTCCGGCAGCACGTTCACAACGGCATGTCCCTCAAACACCAAGGCGTGCTCGAGCCGCGATACGAACCGCCCGATGAGCCTCCGAGCCTCGCTCCACGAGCGAGCGTGGCGGTAGTGGAGCGCCAAGCTGAACCCCTTGTTCTCCACCTCCACACCTTCGATGTCTCCGAGGGCGGGGACGAGGCGGGCTTCCCACTTCGCCACTTTCTCACGAAGATCGCTATCCAGTGGGCCGAACCCAGCCTCCGCCCCGTGGTTACCGATCACCGCGATGAGGGGAACGCCCTCGAGACGCGCTGCGACGTCGGTTCGTGCTCGTCCCGATACCACCGCACAGGGGTAGAGGATGGCTGCGGTCCGCAGGAGCGTGCGCGTTTCCGCGCGCATTTCCGCGGCGTGACGATCGTCGACATAGGGAGCGAGCGTCCCGTCGTAGTCGAAGGCCAAGAGCGCTCGCGCCCGGGCGATCTGTTCGAGGAGGTCGCCGCCCTCCGGAGTCAAGACTGCATTACTCATGGCCGACCGCCTCCAGACCTGGCGAGCACCCCACCCCAGTCCTCGACGCCATCCGCGAGTACCCGCATCGGGATCAACTCTCGTACCAGTTCTCGGTGCGCCCGCAGGTAGTACCAAGGTCCGGAGCCGACACCTCTTGAAAACGCCACGGCCGATGGCCTGGCCGGGTCCCCGTCCACGTCATCGATGAATTGGACTGGGCGGCCTTGGGTTGATGACGGAACGCCCCACCTGTATCAGTCCTCGTTGGGGAGCCCGCCGGGTCACGCTTGAAGCTGCATGCCCGCCGGGCACCGTGGCGCGAGACGACACCACCGCCAAGGCCCAGACCGGCTTCTCGGTCTTTCCCCTCCCCAAGGCACGGCCGTCGCTCTCGGCGAACGGAAATCTCCTCTGGACACGGGGCTCCGCCGGCTAGAGCGTTCGTCGGGCCAAGGCTGCCTAGTCTCCAGTCCCGGGACTGACCACCGTGAGCCTTGGTGCCATCGAAGCCCCTGGCCCGCGACGCCCCATGACCACCGCAGGCGAGAACGGGCCCAAACAAGATATGACATCTGACGGGGCCCGGGGCGGCATGACCGAGCATCTGCGGAACGCGCTCAGATCTGATCGGCCTGCGGATCGTGTCCCTCATCGGGGACTCGCCAAGCTCGAGCCGGGTGGAACCTTGGGTCGCGTCAGAACCCAAGGTCACCTTCGGTCCTTGGCGTGCAACGGCCGCGACCCCTTGGATCGCAGCCCCGAAGTGGCTGTCGATCACCATTTTTGAGCCCGCAGCGTAAGGAGATTCGAGCGAGAAGAGGCCAGCGTGCCCGCCCCGGACGCGGGCCCTCGTGAAGAGAACGCGCCCCAAGCCGGTACACGCCTGAGCCCAGAGGTGACCTGGCGCATGGCGCGGATTCGCTCGGCATACTGCACGCCAAGCAGCGGGGAAGCAGCCAGGCCAGCGCCGTCCTGCCGAGAAGTCGAGGCTCACGATCAAGGCTCGAGCGATCTTGTCCCCCTCCCAAGGTGAAGCGCCGCGGTGCACGGCCTCATGGTAAATGCACGGTTCGTTTGAAGTGCAATTATCTAGAAGGGATCCCCGTCCCCTTACCTCCCGTAAAGCGAGGTGGTGGGTCAAGATCGCAACCCGGGCTCGATCCAGATCGTGTGTGAGCTCGGTAAAGCCTCCCCAGGCAGCCGAGAACCCCCCGACGTCCGCCATCGTCGTCAGGAGCCGCTCACCCAGGGCCTCCTCTGCAAATGCCCCCCTCGGCCTTCTTCTGGACCTACCTGCCCAGGAGCTCGCCCCGCTGCACGCTGGACGCGGAGCTCACCCACACGAGCACGTAACAGTTCGCCCCGGCGGCGCGTACTCGCCCGTAACCCATGCGCAGGAGGCAAGGACATGCTGGCGAAGCTGACGCTGCTGTCGTTGGTTGGCTGCTTCATCTCCTTCCCTGCAGTCGCGAGCGACTCGACCGCTCACCTGGGCGCGGTCTTTACGATGACGGACGACGCCGCGACCAATGCCGTGCTGGCCTTCGCGCGCGCCACGGATGGGTCCCTCACGTACTCCGGGTCCTTTCCGACCGGCGGCGCTGGTTCTGGCGGCGGCGAGGCCGTCCTCGGCTCGCAGGGGTCGGTCGCGTTGAGCGGGAACGGCCGTTTCCTTTTGGCGGTCAACGCTGGGTCCGATTGAGGTCTCGGCGTTCCGGGTCGAGGGTCCACGGCTGAAGCTGACCGGAGTGGCTCCCTCCGGAGGCATCTTGCCGGTCAGCGTCACCGAGCACGACGGGCTCGTGTACGTGCTGAACGCGGGCGGAACCGGGAACATCTCCGGGTTCACGCTGGACGAGCGGGGGCGCCTCGTTCCACTGCCGGGTTCGACTCGACCGCTCAGCACCGCCAGCTCCGGCGCGGCACAGGTGGCTTTCGATCCGCCCGGCGACCAGCTCGCCGTGACCGAGAAGGCGGCCAATGCCATCGCCCTATACCAGGTGCGCCAGGACGGCCGCCCCACCGGCCCGAGTACCATCCCCTCGTCCGGGGCGACGCCGTTCGGCTTCGCCTTCACCCGGCGCGACGTGTTGGTCGTCTCCGAGGCCGGCGGCGGTCCGGACGGCACGAGCGCAGTTTCCTCCTACGACCTCGAGGGGAGAGAGGCAGAGGTGGTGAGCGGGTCCGTGCCAGATGGCCAGCAGGCAGCCTGCTGGCTCACCGTGAACCGGAGCGGCCACCAGGCGTTCGTGGCCAATGCTGCCAGCGGGGACATCTCCGCCTACTCCCTCGATCGCCGGGGTGTGCTCTCGCTGTTGGCCGGCGCCGCAGGCGTGCTCCCCTCGGGCGGGAAGCCGCTCGACCTGGCGCTGACCGGCGACGAGCGCTTCCTCTACGGGCTCGACGCCGGAAACCACACGCTGGTGGCATTCGCCCATCGCCCCGATGGCACGCTCGATCTGCTCGGTGCCGAGGCGACCGGACTTCCCCTCCAGGCGGTGGGGATCGCGGTCCGTTGACTCGACGCCCGGAGCCGAGAACGCAGCCGGCAGGCCGCCCCCCGGGACGTCCCGCCGGCTCTTTTCTCCCAGCGACGACCCCGTGACGGCCGTCCGGGCCCGTCCCCCCGCCCCGCCACCCGGCCTCGTGTCGCGGCGAAGCCGAATGGAGTTCGAGCTCGTTCGCGACCTCCGGGCCCCATACCCTCCGTGATCTCTCGATCACCCCTCTTCCCCGCCGCCCCAGGGAGTCCGCTGAATGCCACCCCTGTGACCCAGGGTGGTTCGACACCCGCAGGCAGCCATCCGGCCGACGGATCTGCCGAGAACGGCAACGAGTCTATCCGGGCGAGAACATCGCGAGGTCACACCCTTTTCGTTGAGCCCGCGACGGGCGAAGCGGCCCCGGCCTGGGGGGTCCCGGCGGCACGGCGGCTGCTCCTCGGGACAAGGCCAACCACGACGAGTGTGCGCGTGTGCGCTTGGATGCACCGATGGTAAATGAATCGCACGAGATCGCGACCCGGCTGGCCCTCGGTGGCTTGAGGGACGAGCTGATCGCCCTCCAGGTGGCGATCGAGGCGCTTCCGGTTGGCATCGTGGTCGCCGAAGCCCGCCCCGACGGCAGCGCCGTGGTGGTGGCCAACAACTCCGCCTTCGAGCGAATCGTGGGTGAGCGGGTTAGAGCCGACTCGCCACTCAGCACGCTGTCCTGCGGCATGTTCAACTCCGGCCGCGAGGTGCCCATGGCCACCTCGGACTGGCCGGCCGCACGCGCCGCACGCACCGGAGAGGTGATTCGGGAACAGGAGATCCACCTGCGCCGCGGCGACGGCGAGTGGCGCGTCCTGGAGGTCAGCGCCGTTCCGATGCGCTCGGCGCCACCAGGCTCCGTCTGCCGCGCGGTCTCGGTCCTGCTCGACGTCACGGAACGCTCCCGTGCCGAAGCACGGCTCCGTCGATACCAACTGCTTGCCGAGCACACTCGAGACCTCGTCCTGTTCGTCCGGCGCGACGATGGCCGGATCCTGGACGCTAACCGAGCTGCCTGCGCTGCTTACGGCTTCAGCGCCGAGGAGCTCCAGGCCCTCTCCATATTCGACCTGCGCGATCCGACCACCAGGGAAGCGGCGAGCGCGCAGATGTCACAGGCCGCCGCCGGCGGCATCCTGTTCGACACGGTCCACCGCCGAAAGGACGGATCCTCCTTCCCGGTGGAGGTGAACTCGACGGGTGTTTCGATCGACGGCACCCCTGCGCTCGTCAGCGTCATCCGGGACGTCACCGAGCGCACCCAGGCGCAAGGGGAGCTGCGTCGCAGCGAGGCCCAGCTCTCGACCATCGTCGAGAACCTGGGCGAGGGCGTCATCGTGGCGGACCTGCGAGGCAATCTCGTCCACTGGAACAGAGCCGCCCTGGAGATGCACGGCTTCTCCCGGCTGGAGGAGGCACCTCGCCTCTACGCCGATCTCGCCTCGTCGTTCGAACTCGCTCCGCCTCGCGGAGAGGCGCTCTCCCTGGAGCAGAGGCCCATGGCCCGCATCTTCGCTGGCGAGAGCCTGCGGGACTGCGAACTGCGCATCCGCAGCCGGCAGGCGGGGTGGACCCGTGTCTTCAGCTACAGTGGGTCCCTGGCTCACGATCCCGCCGGGCGTCCACTCGTGGCCGTCGTCACGGTGCGCGACGTCACCGCCCGGCGCCGGGCCGACGAGGCGTTGATCGCGGAGCGAGAGCGCTTGGCGGTGACGCTGCGCAGCATCGGCGACGCCGTGATCGCCACCGATGCCCAGGCCTGTATCACCGAGCTGAACGACACGGCGGCCACCCTCACCGGCTGGACAGCGAAGGAGGTGGTGGGGCGGCGCCTGGAGGACGTCTTTTGCATCATCGACGAGAACACCCGCGCACCGGCCCAGAACCCGGTCGATCGTGTCCTGCGCGAAGGCACCGTCATCGGGCTCTCCAACCACACCGTCTTGGTGTCCCGGGACGGGGCCGAGCGACCGATCGCGAGCAGCGGGGCCCCCATCCGCGACTCCCGGGGGCGGATCCAGGGCGTGGTGCTGGTCTTTCGTGACAAGACCGAGGAACGACGATCGGAGCAAGCCATCCGGCAGGGCGAGGCGCGTTACCGGCAACTGTTCGAGAACATCGGCGAGCAGGTCACCATCTTCCAGCTTGTCCGGGACGCTCACGGTGAGATCGTCGACTGGATCGTGCGCGAGCAGAACCGGGAGGCGGCGAAGGCCACGGTCGGGGCCTCGCCGCTCGGCAGACGGCTCACCGAGATCCTGGGCGAGGAGGAGGCACGCCATTTCATCGGCCGCACTGGCGAGGTTCTGCGGACCGGGTGCCTCATCGACGAGGACATCTCCTTGCGAGCCAGCGGCCACCGGTATCGTGCGAGCCTGTTCCGGCTGGACGAAGACACGATCGTCGCAGCAGCGATCGACATCACCGAGCAGCGGCAGGCCGCCGAGGCCCTGCAGCGGAGCGAGCAGCGCTTCCGGGCCCTCATCGAGAAGTCGACCGACATCATCGCGGTGGTGGACGGTGGGCTGCGCATCCGCTTCTGGAGCCCGAGCGCGACGGAGGTGCTGGGATGGACGGCCTCAGAGGTCTTGGGGCGCTCGGTTCGGGACCTCGGGATCGTCGAGCCGGACGACCTGCCGCTCCTGGCCCAGGAGCGACAGCGGCTCTCGGTCGATGCCAGCGCCAGCGCCCGCGTCGTGGTTCGCTTCCGCCGCCGCGACGGAGGCTGGCGGTTGATGGAGGCGCTCGCCCGCAACCGGATCGACGACCCAGCCGTGAACGGGTTCGTCGTCAACCTGCGCGACATCACCGAGCAGCGGCGCCTCGAGGAGCAGCTCCGGCAGTCCCAGAAGCTGGAGAGCGTGGGACGGCTGGCAGGGGGGATCGCCCACGACTTCAACAACCTCCTGACCGTCATCATGAGCTGCTGCGAGGCGCTTCGGGAGGAACTCGGGCCGGCGCGGCCGGGGATCGAGATCGTAGACGAGATCAAGGCGGCAGGTACGAGGGCCGGCGAGCTCACCCGGCAGCTCCTTGCCTTTGCGCGTCGTCAGGTCATCGCACCCGTGCCGCTCGATCTGAACGAGGTCGTGAGCGGGAGCGAGCGCCTCCTCCGGCGCGTGCTGCGTGAGAACATCCATCTTCTCGTGAACAGGCAGCCCAGGCTGTGGAACGTCCACTGCGATCCTGGCCAGATCGAGCAGGTGATCCTGAACCTCGCGGTGAACGCCCGCGATGCCATGCCCAGCGGGGGGCGCCTGGTCATCGAGACCTCGAATCTCCAGGTCCGTAGCGCGAGCCAGGTCCAAGAGCCGTCGATGCCACCCGGTGACTACGTCTGCCTTCGCGTCCGAGACACCGGGGTGGGCATGACGCCGGACATCCAGGAGTGCTTGTTCGAGCCCTTCTTCACGACCAAGGAAGTGGGGAAGGGAACAGGCCTGGGGCTGGCGACCGTCTATGGCATCGTGAAGCAGAGCGGGGGATTCATTCGCGTGGAAAGCCAGCCGGGCTGCGGGGCCACCTTCGAGATCTGCTTCCCCCGGTCCGGTGACGTGGCCACGAGGAATCCCACCGCTTCCCAGGCCCTCTCGCACACCGGCTCCGAGACCATCCTCCTCGTCGAGGACAACGCTGCGGTGAGGGAGGTCGCCGTACGGGCCCTGCGCAGCGCAGGGTACTCCGTCCGTGGTGCGGGATCGGGGCTCGAGGCGCTCGATCTGGTGGAACGGCACGGCTGCGACGTGCAACTCCTCGTTACCGACGTGGTGATGCCCGGCATGGATGGTCGCACCCTGGCGAGCGCGCTGCGGGAGAAGAGCCCCGACCTGCGGGTCCTCTTCGTGTCCGGCTATGCCCAGGACACCATCGACCACCGCGGCGTCCCAGGCCCAGCCATGAGCTTCCTCCCCAAGCCATTCACCCCCACCGTCCTCCTAGCGCGGGTCCGGGCCATCCTCGACGAGGGGACCTTCAGCATTCCCCGAGGCGCCTGAGCCCATCGTCCCCTCCCTTCCCCCGGCATTCTCCAGGGGAGAAGGCTCGCCCGTCCGGTGAACCCGGCCACGCCAGGCCCCGGCGCCCGCTTGGCAGGGCCCCACACGTACCCCCCCCGGCAGGCAGGACGGGAGCGAGCGATCCCACAGGCATCACGTCCTCTCGCCGACGACCAGGCCACCGGGGATCGGGCCTGCTCCGCGCGACGCGTGCGAGTGGCTCGGGTCTACCGCGTTCACTCCAGGTTGGCGTGCCGAGTGAACATCTGCTCCGACGACTGGCCCCGCGCCGCCGCGAGCCGCATCACCACCGCGTCGAGCACCAGCAGCAGCCCTTGCTCGAAGAGCGAGCCCATCGGCTGGGCGCTTGCCGGGGGAGCCGACTCGCCCGGGCGCGGCGTGGCCTTGGGCGAGGGCGCGTCCAGCCGGACGACGAGGTCGGCCAGTCGACCGATGGTCGAGGTGGGGACCGTGGTCATCACCACCAGTTCGCCCCCCAGGGCCTTGGCCCGCTCCGCCAGGACGCGAAGACCCCCGGTCTCTCCCGAGCCGGAACCGATCACCAGGAGATCGCCTGACCGGAACGCCGGTGTGGTGACGTCGCCCACCACGTGCACCTCCAGGCCGAGGTGCATGAGCCGCATGGCGAAGGCCCGCACCACGAGCCCGGTCCGCCCGGCGCCGGCGACGTACACCCGGGGCGCGCTCGCGATCCGCTCCTCCAGGGCGCGCAGCGCGCCGGCATCGACCGCCTGTATCAGCCGGCCCAGCTCTCCGACGATGGTATCGAGGTCGGTCGTGCTCAAGATGGCTTTCCCTCCCCCAGCGCCGCCCGGATGGCCGCTGCGGCCGCCCGCGGGTCGGATGCCCGGGTGATCCCCGATCCCACCACCACCAGATCGGGCCGTAGCGCACCGACGGCCCGGGCATTGGCCACGGTGATGCCCCCGGCCACCGCCGTGGAGGCGCTCCGCAGCAGGTCCCGGACGCCCCGCAAGCCCTCCACCGCCCGGCGCTCGGCGTCCAGATCCCCACCCTGAATGTCGGTGGGCGTGTGCAGGCACACGTATCGAACGCCCATGCGGTCGATCTCCGCCGCGCGGCGGACCAGGTCGCCGACGCCCATCAGGTCGGCCATCACCTCGCCCCCCCGCTCGGCCGCGGCCCGCACCACCTCCCGGATGGTCGCGTCAGCGGCGGTGGCGAGCACCGTCACCATCACGGCCCCGGCCTCGAGGCCGAGGCTAGCCTCGAGATACCCGCCGTCGGCGATCTTCAGATCGGCCACCAGGGGAAGGCCGGGGAAGGCGGCGCGGAGCCGCCGTACCGCCGCGACACCGTCGCGGATGATCACCGGCGTACCCAGCTCGACCAGGTCGACGAGGCCGTGCAGGGACGAGACCAGCCGTTCGGCCTCGGCCAGTTCCAGCGTATCGATGGCCAGTTGTAGCCGCATCGCTCACACCAGGTTCGCCCGCACGAAGGCCAGCGAGGTGCGGGCCAGGCTGTCCAGATCCGGATTCTCGATGATGGGGCGCCACACCCCCACGTCGCGCCCCACCTGGCCGCCGGCCATGACGAAGGGCTCCATCACCATGCTGCCATCGAAGCCGACCTCGTCCAGCGCCGTCTTGATCTCCCGCCAGGGCATCCGGCCCAGCCCGGGCGGCTTGCGGTCGGTCTCGCCGAGGTGCAGCTGGCGGAGGTGCTTGCCGGCAAGCCGGATGGCGCCGCCCATCGACTGCTCCTCGATGTTCATGTGGAAGGTATCGAGGAGGATCTGGCAGGCGGGGCTGCCGATCTCCTCCACGTATCCCACCGCCTCGGCCGCGGTGTTGATGAGGAACTGCTCGAAGCGGTTGATCACCTCCACCAGGAGGACCACCTTCCGATCCTCGGCCACCTTGACCAGCTCGCGCATGCTGCGGACGCTCTGCTCGCGGAAGGGCCGCTTGTCCTCGTATCCCTGGGGCAGAGAGGCGGGCCAGGTGGAGTGCACCGTCCCGCAGATGGTTCCACCGCCCATGTCGCCCACCGCCCCGATCATCTGGCGCATGAAACGGAGACCCTCGGCCCGCACCGCCTCGTCGAGCGAGGAGACGTCGTACCGTGCGGGCAGGCCGATGCCGTAGGACAGGGACAGGCCCGCATCGCGGGCCGCCCCGGCCAGCCGCGTGCGCTGGTCCACCGGCATGGAGGCGATGGTCCCCCCGTTCACCTCCAGCTGATCGAAGCCCAGACCCCTCACCTTGGCCACGAAGGGCATGAAGTCGGCGTCCCACTCGTGCGTCCAGAAGGCGTAGTAGATGCCCACCTTGCGCATGGTCCCGCTCCTCGCCGGGACGGTACCCGGCCGTTCTCCTCACCCCTTCTCGAAGGCAGCGGCCCCTCCCCTCCCGGCGCAGATGGCCTCGACCTCCTCGCGCAGCGGCGCATACGCACCGGCGTGAGCGCAAGAGGCCGCGGCCGCCGCCGCCGCCCAGGCCACGTGCTCCTCGAGCGAGCCGCCGGGGCGGAGCAGCAGGCTGGCCATCCAGGCACCGATGCAGGCGTCACCGGCGCCGACCGTGTCCACCACCGGCACCGGGTAGACCGGTCGCTCGATCTTCTGCCCGTCGGCCAGCAGCTGCATCCCCTCCGCGCCGCGGGTGAAGAGCACCTGGGCCCGGGGGGCGCGGGCGCGGAGCGCGCGCAGGCCGTCCGGCTGCGCGGCCCCGGGGAACAGCCCGGCCAGGTCCTCGTCGGAGAGCTTCACGTAGTCGGCGATGGCCAGCATCCGCTCCACCGCCGGCCGGTATCCCTCCGACGCCAGCTTGCGGTAGTTGGGGTCGAAGCAGATCCGCCTGCCGGCTGCGTGCACCTGCTCGGCCAGATTGAGGAGCTGCGCGCCCAGTGGCTGGCGGAGCAACGAGATCGAACCGAAGTACACCACCTCGGCCTGCCCCAGCCAGCCCGTGGGCATGCGCTCGGGATCGAACGACACGTCGGCGCTGCGCTCGCCGACGAAGAAGTAGTGGGGCGGGGCCTTCGAGACCACCATGGCCAGCAGCGTGGGCCGATCGACGCGCTGCAGGAAGCGGGCATCCAGCCCCGCCGCCAGGCTCAACTGGGTCAGCTCCTCCCCGAACACGTCGGTGCTCACCCCACCGGCATAGCCGGTGGGTACCCCGAGCCGTGCCGCCACCCGGGCCACGTTCCAGGGCGCCCCCCCCGGCACGGACCGCCAGCGATCGACCCCCTCGCGGAGGAAATCGGTCAGCGCCTCCCCGAACACCACGAATCGCGCTCCAACGCTCATGGCTCGCTCCCGCACACGATCACCGGGCCAGACTCGCTCACCGCGCTGCTCCGACACCGGGAGGGTGGTCCGCCGTCTGCTGCGCCGATCGCGCTGCGCGCAGCCGGCGGCCCTCCCGCAACCGGCCGCCCAGGTAGCTGGCCGCGAGCAGCACGAGGATGATGAAGCCCCACAGCGCCTGGATGAAGAACGGGTCCATGCGCAGCAGGTTCACGCCGGTCGAGACCACCTGGAGGATCACCACCGACAGCACCATGCCGGTCAAGGAGCCGGCGCCGCCGAACGGATCCACCCCTCCCAAGAAGCAGGCCAGGACCGAGACGAGGAGGTAGCTCTCGGCGTAGTTCGCCTTCACGGAGTTGAGCTGGCCCATCATGATGAAGGCGGTGAGGGCGGCGAAGGCGGAGGACAGCACGTAGTCGCGCACCAGCACCGCGCGCACCGGGACGTTGGAGTAGCCGGCGGCGATGGGGTTCGCGCCGACCATGTAGATGCTCAGTCCCGTTCGCGTCCGCCGCAGGAACACGCCCATGACCGCGACCACCACCAGGAGGATGATGAAGGGAATGGGGACCGGTCCGGCCATCCCGTTGCCTACCGCGAGCAAGAAATCGGGGAAGCCGGACAGCGTGTAGCCCTTGGTGATCACCAGGTTGACGCCGCTCAGCAGGGTCATGGTCGCCAGCGTCGCCAGGATGGGCGGGACCTCGACGAAGGCGATGAGCCACCCGGTGACGAGGCCGACGACCACCGCCGCGGCCAGCCCGCCCGCCATGGCGAGCAGCGCCACCCCCGGCCCGGCCTGATCGGCCGCGTCTCCCGCCAGCGCCTGGAGCAGCAGCACCGTGACGATGCCGGTGAAGTTGGCGGTGGCCACGATGGCCAGGTTGATCCCGCCACTCACCATCGTGACCATCATCCCCAACGACAGGAAGGCGATGATGGGCAGCTGGTAGGACATGGAGACCAGGTTCCCCAGCGTCGGGAAGCGCTGCGGGTTCAGCGCCGACATGAGCACCAGCAGGGCCAGCAGGATCCCGGCCAGGGTGCGGTTGCTCGATGGGCGCCGAAGGAAGGCCGGGGACATGGCTCGGGCTCTCAGGGCTCGACGTTGACGTGGACCCGCGCACGCTGGCGCCGGAGCTGCTGGACGGCGCTGATGGTGATCGCCACGGTGATCACCACCCCGATGGTGACGTTGTACCAGTAGGAGGAGAAGTTCAGGAGGGTGAGCCCGTTGTTGAGAATGGCGAAGAGCAGCACCCCCAGCACCGAGCCGAGGATCGTCCCCTTCCCCCCGAACACGCTGGCCCCGCCCAGCACCACCGCCGCGATGACGTCCAGCTCCTTGCCGACGATGATGTTCGGGACCACCGACTGGACGATGGACACGTGGACCACCGCGGCCACCCCGGAGAGAAAGCCGACCAGCCCGAACACAAAGAGCCGCGTCCGGAGCATGGCCACGCCGACGCGCTCGGCCGCGACCTCGTTCCCTCCGATGGCGAAGACGCTCCGGCCGAGCGACGTCCGGGCGAGGATGAACCACCCCAGGGCGGCCGTTACCAGCCACACCAGGGTCATGAGTGACAGCCCGTAGGTCGCGCCGATGCGACTCACCCGGGAGAGGATCAGAGCGTTGCCGAAGGTCCGGAACAAGGTGGGGACCGAGTTGATGAGCTTGCCGTGCGTGACCACGTACAGCATCCCGAAGTAGATGTTGAAGGTGGCGATGGTGACGATGATGGTGGGGACCCGGAACCAGTGGACGATGGCCCCGTTGACGAGCCCCAGGGCCATCCCCAGGACCGCGGCGAACAGCAGCGCCAGAAAGATGTTCCCGCCCAGACGCATGGCCGCGACCACCACCGCGTACTCCACCACCTGGGCGATGGCGGTGAAGGACACGTCCGGCGAGCCGCTCAGGACGAGCACGAAGAGCGCCCCGACCGCCATGATGCCGAGCATGGCGTAGCTCTTCAGGAACCCGGTGATGTTCTCGTAGGTGAGGAAGGCCGGATTGGCCAGGGTGATGGCCGCGCAGAGCACCACGATGAGGACGGCCAGGTAGGTCTCGTTGTGGCGGAGCAGATCGGGCAGGACGCCGCGGCCGGGGTGGGCCGGAACGGGACGGGGGCTCATGTCCGGGCCTCCACCAGCTGCTGAACCTCCTCGACCTGCAGGCCGACGGTGTCGATCTCGCGGCGGATCCGGCCGGCGCGCATGATGAGGATGCGGTTGGCGTTGACCACCGCCTCCGGGATCTCGTCGGTGATGAGCAGCACCGCCATGCCGCGCGCCGCCAGGTCGCGCACGTACTGGTGGATGGCGCCCTTGGCCATGACGTCCACGCCCACGGTGGGGCCGTCCAGGATCAGGATCCGCGGATCGGCCGCCAGCCACTTGGCGATGACCACCCGCTGCTGGTTCCCTCCGGAGAGCGTCTGGACGGGGACGGCCGGGTCGGCCACCTTGATCCCCAGCGTCTGGATCCACTCCCGGGCCAGCGCCGCCTTGCGGACCGGATCTACCAGCCCGAGCCGGCCCAGGAGCTTGTCCAGGACCGGGGCGGTCAGGTTCTCCTCGACCGAGTGCTTCATCACCAGCCCCTGCACCAGCCGGTTCTCGGGGACGTAGGCGATCCCCGCCGCCACCGCCTCCTGCACCGAGCGGACGGGCACCGGATTCCCCTCCACCCGGATCTCTCCGCGCGCCGCCGGGCTGATCCCGAACAGCGCCAGGGCCAGCTCGGTCCGCCCCGAGCCGATGAGCCCGATCAGCGCCACGATCTCGCCGGCCCGGAGCTGGAAGGAGATGTCCTCGAAGTTGTTCGGCTTGGACAGGCCGCGGACCTCGAGGACGATGGGGGCCGCCGTGTCCCGGAAGGCGAACGGCGTGCGGCTCAGGGTCCGACCGGTCATGAGCCCGACCAGGCGATCGTCATCCAGCTCTCCGGGCGGAAGCGTGGCCACCCGCTCCCCGTCGCGGAGCACGGTGATCCGCTCGGCCACCTCGAACACCTCGTTGAGCTTGTGGCTCACGAAGAGGACGGCGATGCCGTGCGCCTGCAGATCGCGCACCACCGCCAGCAGGTGGTCGATGTCGGGCTTGGGGAGAGAGGAGGTCGGCTCGTCGAGGATGAGGAGCTTGAGCTCGCTGGTGAGCGCCCGGCAGATGGCCACGAGCTGCTGTTTGCCGATGGGCAACTCCCCCACCTCGACCTCGAGGTCCAGGTCGACCTGGATGCGGGCCATGGCGGCGCGGGCGATGTCCCGGATCTCCTTCCAGTTCACGAGCGCCCGCCCGCGCTCCTTCACCTCGGCGATGGCGATGTTCTCGGCCACCGTCAGGTTGGGGAAGAGCGAGAGATCCTGGTAGATGACCTGGATGCCGCTGGCCATGGTGGCCGCCGACCCGAGGCTGGCCACGGCCCGCCCCTCGACCAGGATCCGGCCGCTGTCCGGATGGAGCACGCCGGAGATGATCTTGATGAGGGTGGACTTCCCGCTCCCGTTCTCGCCCACCAGGCAGTGAATCTCGCCCTGTTGGATGCTGAAGTCGACTCCTCGGAGCGCATGGACGCCGGCGAAGCTCTTGTGGATCTTCTCCAGCCGGAGGAACTCGTGTGCCATGGCTCGCTCACGCACCGGTGCCCGGCGGGCATTGCCCGCCGGGCAAAAACGACCCGGTCGCCCGATGGTGGGCGCTAGAACCCCGAGAACTGATCGACGTTGTCCTTGGTCACGAGCAGCGGCCGATCGTAGACCAGGGTGTTGCCCTTGACGCTGAGTGGCTTGCCCAGCGTGGGGATGTCGAAGCTCGGGCCGATGCTGCTCTTCTTGCCGTCGAGGACGGTCTTGGCGATGTAGGCCATGGCGTAGCCGGCTTCGGCCGGATCCCAGAGGATGGCGGTGCTGAAGGAGCCGTCCTTGAGATAGGGCCCGGCCTGGCTGGGGGCGGTGGTGCCGATGACCGCGATCTTGCCGATGAGGCCCTTCTCGCGGATGGCCTGGGCGGCACCGGGCGCGCCCTGGCTGCCGAAGCACAGGAAGGCCTTGATGTTGGGGTGGGCGGTGATGACGTCGAGCGCCGTCTGCCGGGCCAGGTTCTGGTCCTCCGAGGCCGGGAACCGGCTCGCCACCTCCTTGAGCCCCGGGTACTTCTTCTTGGCCAGGGCCAGCGCCGCGTCGGCCCAGATGTTGTGGGCCGGGACGGTGAGCGAGCCGACGAAGACCACGAACTCGCCCTGCTGACTGCCCATGGCCTTGACCATGGCCTCCAGCGCCGCCTCGCCAAACGCCTTGTTGTCGATCATCTCCACGTCGTAGTCGGCGTTCTTCTGGTTGGGCGACTCGTGGGTGACGGTGACGATCTTCTGCCCCCGGGCGCGGGCGAACACGGGCTCGATCGACTTGGCGTCATTGGGAACCACCAGGATGGCGTTGTTCCCCTGGTTGATGGCGTCCTCGATGAGCCGGACCTGCTGGGCCTCGTCGGCGGCAGCGGGGGCCTGCTGGCTCACGTTGATCTTGTACTCGGCCCCGGCCTTCTTCAGGCCCACCTCCAGGCGATCGAACCAGGTCGCCCTCAGTTTTGGAATCGATACCATGGTGTAGTCCTTGGCCAGTGCCGCGGCCGGCGCGATCAGCATCGCCAGCAGCGCCGAGACGACGGCCAAGAGCTTCCGGTCGATCTTCATAGTGCCTCCTCTCCCGTTCGTGCTTCCGTGACGCCCCGGCCACGCGGCCGAAGGCGATTCGCCGCCGGCGTGTTCCTTCAGGCGAACTTCCCCATCACGCCTTCCAGGTTGGTGTGGCGCCGCTGCATCTCCTCCATGGAGACCTTGCGTTTCTCGATGAGGAGCATGGCCACGATGTCCTCGAACAGGAACAACGCCTGCTCGAGGAGCGAGGCCATGGGCTGGATGGAGGGGAGCTCGGGAGGCGTCCCGAAGATCTGGCCGGGGACGAGGACGGTCACGTCCGCCAGCCGACCGTGCTCGTTCTCCGGGTGGGCGCCGATGGTGCACACCCGGGCACCCGCCTCCTTGGCCAGCCGGATGACATTCAGCTCGACCGCGGTCACCGCGCAGTTGACGATCAGCAGGTCGCCCGGACCGATCACCGGCGTGGTCGTGTCGAACACCACGTAGGCGTCGAAACCCATGTGCTTGAGCCGCATGGCGAAGCCTCGCATCGAGGCCTGCATGCGGCCCATGGCATAGAGCTGGATGGTCTTGGCCCGCTCGATCTCGGCGATGAGGCGCTCGATCTCCTGTTCCGAGACGGCTTCCAAGACCCGGCGGTTCTCCTCGACCACCGCCTGCACCAGCTGGCGATAGCGCATGGCGCCTCCTCCTCGAACCGTGGCTGGGCTCGCTCCCAGATGGACGCGAGAACAGCACACTCGCCTCGGCGCAGCAAGAAGGAGCGCCATGCAAAGTTGCGCCCGCCCCACAGCCCACCCTCCGCCCGCTCGCACACGTGCGGCGGCCTGCTGCCCTCCCCCGGCGGGGCCTCGATCCCGGGCGAACTCCTGTGGTGGAATCGTTCTCACGGCTCAACCCGAACGGGCACAAGGACGTGCCGGGGCGGGGACAGCTTATCTCCCGGCAAAAGCCCCCGGTAGACAGCCAGGCGAACCCCTCGAGTCGTGCGATCCCGCCCGCCCGGTCCTCCGAACCGCCCTTCCCGCGAGATCCTCGCTTGTTTACCCGTTTCGCGAATCTCGCCGAAGCGACCTCGGCCGCGTCTTCCTGGTGAAGCGACGGGTCGCTCGGGCGTTGATCCCCATCCCGCCGTGGGACAAGGAAGACGGTGCGACTATCCTCCTCGGGCCCGCCTCGGCGGCGCCGGTGGAGGCGGCGAACCACGAACCCCCTTCACCGCGGCCTGAGGCTTGGCCTGCGGGCGAGAAGAAGCTCCCGTCCTAGGGGAGGAGGCCCCGTGACTTCCGAGAACGTGGCGCAGCGCGAGGCGAAGGAGATCATCCTGCGGGGCCAGGCCAGCCTGGGCATCGAGTTCGGTTCCACCCGCATCAAGGCGTCGCTCATCGCCCCCGACAGCACCCCGCTCGCTGGCGGATCCCACACCTGGGAGAACCAGCTGCGGGAGGGGATCTGGACGTACGACCTCGAGGAAGCGTGGAGGGGCCTCGCCTCGTGCTACGCCTCGCTCGCCGCCGAGGTGCGCGTACGCTACGGAGTTCCCCTGCGGACCCTGGCCGCACTGGGCTTCAGCGGCATGGAGCACGGGTACATCGTCCACGATGGGGAGGGGAAGCTCCTCGTTCCCTTCCGGACCTGGCGGAACAACATCACCGCCCGGGCCTGCGCCGAGCTCATCCCGCTGCTCGAGTTCCCCATCCCCCAGCGCTGGAGCATCGCCCATCTCTACCAGTCGATCCTCGAGCAGCAGCCCCATGTGCCCTGCATCGACCTCATGACCACCCTGGCCGGCTACGTCCACTGGCAGCTCACCGGCGAGCGGCTCCTGGGCGTCGGCGAAGCGTCGGGGATGTTCCCCGTCGATCCGGAGACGCTCGACTGGGATGCCGCCCGGGCGGCCCGCTTCGACGCCCTGGTCGCTCCCCGGAACCTCCCCTTCAGGCTCCTGGACATCCTGCCTCGCGTCCTCCCCGCCGGGCGCACCGCCGGGCGGCTCACGGCCGCGGGGGCGCGCCGGCTCGACCCCTCCGGCGAACTGGAGCCCGGCATCCCCCTCTGCCCGGCCGAGGGCGATGGCAGCACGGGCATGGTCGCCACCAACGCTGTGCGACCGAGGACCGGCAACGTCTCCGCCGGCACCTCGGTGTTCGCCATGCTGGTCCTCGAACGGCCTCTCTCCAGGGTCCACGAGGAGATCGACGTCATCCTCACGCCCGACGGGAGGCCGGTGGGGATGGCTCACTCGAACAACGGTTCCTCCGACCTCGATGCGTGGATCGGCCTGTTCGGACAGGTGGCCCGGGCGCTGGGAACGCCGGCCGCCCCGGACGATCTGTACGCCCGGCTCGTGCCGCTGGCGCTCGCCGGGGACCCGGACGCGGGTGGCCTCGTGTCCATCAACTACGTCTCCGGAGAGCACGTCACCGGCTTCACGGAAGGTCGTCCCCTCTTCCTGCGCAGGCCCGAGGCCGCCTTCACCCTTCCCAACTTCGTCCGCTCCATGCTGTTCGCCTCGCTCTGCGCCCTGCGGACCGGCATGGACGTCCTCACCGAGCAGGAGCGGGTGACCGTCGAGGAGATCCGCGGGCACGGTGGGTTCTTCAAAGGCGGGGACACCGGCCAACGCATGATGGCTGCCGCCCTCAACCTGCCGGTCAGCATCCCGGCCACTGCCGGAGAGGGGGGAGCCTGGGGGATGGCCTTGCTCGCCGCCTACTCGGCGCGAGAAGAGGTGCCCCAGTCCCTGCCCGACTACCTGGACGAGCGGATCTCCGCCAGCATCGGAAAGCCCATCCGCCCGGATCCCCGGGACGTGGCCGGGTTCGAGCAGTTCTTCGCCCGGCACCGACAAGCGCTCGCCGTCGAGGCCGAAGCGGTCAGGGTGTGCTGAGCTCGTCCGGTCCCGGCCCTATTCTCGCCAGCCGTTGCGCCCGCTGCCCGCCCACCTCCCGGGCGGGTGCGGTTTCGGAGAGCTCGCCGGTCGCTGGCGGTACGGCCGCGTCGGATGGAAGGCCCGATCCCGGGCTAGCGGTGCCCGAAGGCGTGGCGGAGGCGACGCCAGGAAGCGCGCTCGGAGGCGTACCGGTTCTCCTGTGCTCCCCCGCGCATGCCCAGGCGAAGCACCGGGCGGTGCCCGTGCGCAGTGGCCAGGGAAGTGAGGACACCGATGAGCCAGATGCCGAGAACGATCCCGCCGTACACGACCAGGTTCTCGAGAGTCATACCGCCTCCTTCGACCACTGGGCTCTCGCCCACCGCCAGATAGACCTCGGCCGAGCACGGATCTGACACTCGTTGCCGGAAGGCGCCCTGGCCGGGGCTTGTCACCGCCCGACCACGCGCTGCCGCCGTCCGGGAGGTGCTTGACCGGAACTGCCGCTCTGGCCGGTCCGCAGTGCCTCTGCGTCGCCATCGGACCAGCGCCGAGCCGCCCTGGCCGGTCTCCCCGGACAAGGGAACGGGGACCCGCGCCTCGCCATCGCGTGAAGAGGGTGCGACCGGCCGCCCAGGCGGGTTCATCCACCCGAGGGCGGCGGCCGCAGGCCCCGGCCCGAGGCCCGGGCCCGCACCGTGCTTCCCCGAGCACGAGGAGCCCGAGAAGCGCGTGAGCGCGGCGGAGGTGGGCGAGGGCGTCGTCGACGGGACCGCTGGTGAATTGGCCCGGGCCGGCGCCCGGGGCCGCGACCTCCCGGCGGGGCCCGCCCGGGGCCCAATCGCCGCGTGAACGCCGGCGAAGCGGCGAGCGGCCAGAGCGCGGTCCAGATCAAGAAGAGCATGGGCTTCTCCTAGGCCGGCGCCGGAGACCCGGCCGAGGGCAGGCGGGCCGGCTCGTCGCTGGCGATGGGCGGAACGGCGCTGGTCTTTCTTGCCCCCTCCATCTGCGGGGGCAGCAGCGTGTAGAGCACCGGCGTGACCAGCCGGGCCAGCAAGGTCGAGCTGACCAACCCCCCGAGGAGCACCAGCGCCAAGGGCGAATAGAGCGCCGACCGCTCCAGGGCGAGCGGGATGAGACCGCCCATGGCCGTGAGGGTGGTGAGGAGGATGGGGATGAACCTCGTCTCGCCGGCCCGGCGCACCGCCTCGATGAGCGGCACGCCCTCCTCCCGCAGTTGGTTCGTGAAGTCGACGAGCAGGATCGAGTTCTTCACCTCGATACCGAGGAGCGCCACGAAGCCGATGGTGGCGGTGAAGGAGAGCGTGTTCCCCGAGAGCCACAGCGCGACCAGGCCTCCCACCGCTCCGAGGGGGATGACCGAGGCGACGATGAGCGTGGATCGGAAGGTGCGGAATTCCAGCACCAGCACGGCCAGCACGCCCATGGCGGCGATGATGATGGCGCTGCCCAGGCCCCCGAAGCTCTCCTCCCGGCTCTCCAGCTCGCCGGCGGGCACGATGCGGACGCCGCTCGGCCAGCTCTCTTTTGCCACCCGGGCCAGCACCGCCTTGGTGAGCTTGTCGGTGTTGTACCCCTCCTGCACCTGCGCGGTGACGGTGGCGCTGCGGATCCGGTCGGTCCGGTAGACGCGAGCAGGAGACCGCTCCAGGCGGAGATCGGCCACCTGCCGGAGCGGTACCGGGCCCGAGGCGCCGGGGAGGTAGACGCCCTCCAGGACCGCGGGCGTGGGAAGCGGCGCGCCCGGGAGGCGGGCCGGGTCGGGCCGGGCGAAGGTCACCCGCACGTCGCGCGCCTCCTCGGCGCCGTCCTCGCGGTAGTGCCCGGCCACCACGCCGCCCACCGCCAGCCGCACCGCCCGGTCGACGTCGGGGACGTTCACTCCGGCGAGCGCCGCCCGGTCGGGGTCGACCTTCACCCGCAGGTCGCTCTTCCGGTCGCGGCTCGGGTTCTTCACGTAGCGGGTACCGGGGGTTTCGGCCAGGATGGCCTCCACCCGGCGCGAGGCGGCGTCCAGCTCGGCCGGATCCTCGCCCAGCACGCGGAGGGCGATGGGCGCGTCCACCGGCGGGCCCTGCTCGAACTCCAGCACCTGGAGGCTGGCGCCAGGGTAGCCGGCCAGCTCGCCCCGGATCGTGGCCAGCACCCGATCGATCTCCACCGTCTCCCGGGTGTCGAGCTCGAGGAGGAGCTCGCCCCAGCTCGCCTTCTCGTTCTGCTGGCTGACGTTGTAGTAGACGCGCGGATTGCCCTTGCCGACGTTGGCCAACACCCGCCGCACCTCGGGGTGGTTTCGGGCGACTGCCTCCGCGAAGCGCACCGCCCGGTCGGTCTCGGCGAGGCTCGTCCCCTCGGGCGTCTCCACCACGATCCGCACCTGCGGCAGCCCGGCCTTGGGGAAGAGGCTGAAGCCGATGCGCGGCACGAGGGCCACGCTTCCCGCCACGAGCAGCGACGAGAGGGCCAGGGTCAGCCGCGGCCGCTTCAGAGCCCAGCGCAGCACCGGCCGGTAGGAACCATCCACCGCCCAGGTGAGCGCGCGGAAGAAGAGGTTGCCGTGGTCGCCGGCGCTCCGGAGGAGCCGGCTCGAGAGAAACGGCACCACCGTCAGCGAGACGAGGAACGACGCCAGGATGGTGAAGACCACCGCCACCGGCAGGGAGCGAATGAAGAGCCCGGCCGCGCCGGGAAGCGCCAGCAGCGGGAGGAAAGCGAAGACGAGGGTGGCGGTGCAGCCCAGCACCGAGAGGGTGATCTGCCTCGTTCCGCGGATCGCCGCCTCGCGCGGCGAGGCGCCCAGCCGGATCCAGCGGGTGATGTTCTCGACCACCACCACCGAGTCGTCCACGAGCAAGCCCAGGGCGATGACGAAGCCGACGATGGAAAGCTGGTTCACCGAGTAGCCCGTGACCCGGAGCAGGGCCACCCCCAGGGCCAGCGAGAGGGGGATGGAGATCATCACCACCAGCGAAGCGCGGGTTCCGAGCGGCAAGAGCGTGAGCAGCACCAGGGCGATGGCGATGAGGAAGTCGCGGGCGAAACCGCCCAGGCGATGGTCGACGTTCTGTACCTGGTCGAAGGCGGTGGCCAGCGCCACGCCGGGCGGGAGCTCGGCCCGGAACTCGTTCAACGCTTTCTCCATCTCCGCCCGGACGGCAAAGATGTTCTGCCGCTCCTTCATGTTGGCGGAGATGCTGGCGGCGCGGTGTCCGTCCATGCGAACGATGTGCACCGGCTCGGCGTCGCCCAGCGTGACCTGGGCCAGGTCGCGGACGTGCACCGCCCTTCCCCCGGAGAGGCGAACGGCCGCCTCGCGGACCTCGTCCACCGAACGATAGTCGCCGGTCGCCTTGACCGAGAGACGGCGGGCACCCGCCTCCACCGCCCCGGAGGGGATGCTCTGGGTGCCGGCGGAGAGCGCGGAGACCACCTCGCCCGGCGTCACCCCCAGCGCCATGGCCCTCTCCGGATCGACTTCGACGCGGACCTCCTGCGCCGGCAAGCCGTCGATGGCCACCTCCCCTACCCCGGGGACGGCCCGGAGCCGCTCGCGCAGGCGATGGGCCAGGGTGTCCAGGGTGCGGGTGGGCGTCGAATCGGAGACCAACGCCAGCTGGATGATGTTGACCTTGGAAGCGTTGAACTCCTCGACCTCCAGGCGGACCAGCTCGGCCGGTAGGCTCTGGCGCAGGGCGGACACCTCGCGCAGAACGTCGTCCCGCCGGCGGGACGGGTCGGAGCCGGCCGTGAACTCCACCTCGATCACCGCCACCCCATCCTCGATGGTGGTCTTGGTCTTCCTCAGATCGTCGATGGTCTTGAGCCGTGCCTCGAGCGGCTGCACCACCTGGCGCTCGAGGTCGGTGGGGGTGGCGCCGGGCAGCACCGCCACCACGCCGAAGTTGGGGTAGTCGAAGGTCGGATCCTCGGACTTGGGGATCTCCAGGAGCGAGGCCACCCCGAGGAGTGCCACCCCGGCGAAGACCACCAGGGTGAACTGCCAGCGGCGGACGGCGAAGTCGGCGATGTGCATGGCTGGCCCCCCTACTCCACGACCTTGACCGGCGTCCCGTCCGAAAGCGATGCCGCACCGTCCGTGACGACCCGCACCACCCCGGCGAGGTCGCCGGCCAGGATGGCCCGGTCTCCCTGCAGCGCGGCGATCTGGACCGGGACGCGGCGGGCCCGCCCCTCCTCCACGGCGAAGACCGCCCCCCGGGCGCCGTCGGCGTCGACCAGCGCCGCCAGCGGCACCGCCGCCGGGACCCGCTCCACCCGGGCGATCTCCACCTTGGCGGTGAGACCACCCAAGAGCTCGCCCCGACCGTCCGGGGAGAGCCGCACCTCGACCTCGTAGGTCCCGGTGCCACGGCTGGCGGTCCGGGCGATCTCCGAGACCGTTCCGGCGAGCGGCTCGCCGGGACGGGCGTCGAGGGTGACCGTGGCCGCCTGACCGGGCCTCAGCCCCAGCACGTCGCGGTCGGGCAGGCTCACCCGCACCACCCAGCCTCGGCCGCCTCCGCTCACCCGCACGATGGGCTGCCCCGGCCCGACCACCTCGCCGGGCTCGGCCATCCGCTCTTCCGCCCAGCCGTCGTCCTGGGCGGTGAGGACGGCGCGGCGCACGTTGAACTCGGCGGCGGCGGCCGCGGCCCGGGCCATGCGAGCGCCGCTCTCGGCGTCCTCGGCCGCGGCGCGGGGGAGGACGTCCTGCTCGGCCAGGGACCGGGCGCGGGCCAGGTCGCGCTCCGCCTTGGCCAACCCCTCCTGCGCCTGCCTCGCTCCGGCGAGGAGCTCGGTGGCGTCGAGCTCGGCCAGCACCTCGCCCCGGTGGACGCGATCGCCCGCCTGGACCAGGACACGCGCCACCAGACCACCCACCTTGAAGGCCAGTACGCGCTCGTCCTTGGGGTGCACCGTGCCGCTGGCACGGACCGGAACAGCCAGGACACCCCGGGCCACCGCGATGGAGCGGACCGGGACGGCCGGGGCCGGGAGGGCGGCCGGGGCGGCGGCCGTCCTTGAGCAGCCGACCGCGAGGAGCGCGCCAGCGGCCAAGGCCGCGATCGTGAGCGCCGGACCGGGAACGAGGACCTCCCACCTTGAGGCTCGCACGTCGAGGTGGAGAGCTTCCGGCGCTGACACGGACAGGCCGTTGCGCCGCGGTGAAGAACCGTGAACGGGATCCCGCCCGGGGCGGATCATGGTGGCTCCCCTGTAAACGACGCCTGCTGGAATGTTATCGATGCTCACTACGATGTGAACGTCGATAACATTGCCAAGCGATGTGAGCGATGTCAACATGGAGAGCATGGAGGAGCTTATGACCCCCACCCGGGCCCGCTACCACCACGGAGACCTGCGCCAGGCCTTGCTGGAAACGGCCTTGCGGCTCATCGCCGAGCGCGGCCCGGAGGGGTTCAGCCTGCGCGAGGCTGCGCGGGAGGTGGGGGTCTCGCCGGCCGCGGCCTACCGCCACTTCGCCGATAAGCCGGCGCTCTTGGCCGCCCTGGCCGCGGAGGGGCACGGGCTACTGGCCGTGGCCATGGAGAAGGGAGCTGCCAAGGTCCCGGACCTCGAGCCCGAAGCGGCGCGCGCGATCGCCCACCTGCTCGCCATCGGGCGGGCCTACATCGAGTTCGCCGTGAAGAACCCCTCGTTCTTCCGGGTGATGTTCGGCCCGGCGCTCAAGGTCGAGGGCTTCGAGCCCTGCTCTTCACCTTCGTCGGGCCGCGACGCCTACGAGATCCTCACCGCCACCCTCGACGAACTGGTCCAATTCGGCGCCATCACCGCCGAGCGCAGGCCGGGGGCGGAGATCGCGATCTGGTCGGCGGTGCACGGCCTCGCCACGCTCCTCGTGGACGGGGCGCTGCCCTTCTCCGCCCGACAGCGCACCGACGCCTACTTGGCGCTCGGGCGGAGCATCCTCCTCGGGCTCGGCTGCGCCGGGGAGCTCGTGCCAGTGCTCCCCCCCCGCTGGAAGGGCCCCCACCCCGTGCACCAGGGGCGGCACCCGCGGGGGGCCCTGAATGCCCCGCGCGCCGCCCGCCCCCACTGAGCCCGCCGCAAGGCCGCCGGAGGAGGCTCGCTCCACGCGCCTTCTCCCCCCCTCCAACCGCCCGGCCTGCCTTTCCCCGTCCTGGCCCTTCTAACCTCTCGACGCCTCCGGGGTTGGATCGGTCGCCCGGAAGAGCGCCATGCCGCGGCGGCGCGAGCCCCTCCATCTGTCCTCCGCCGACGTGCGGTGCTCTCCCGGGCTCTGAGACCCGCGAGCCGCCGGTCGCGTGCTCACCCCCACCGGCTCTGCGGGACCGTCCCCCCCGAGAGGCGAAGCGAGCCCGGCGGCTGCCGAGAAACCCCCAGCGGCCGACGCCAAGAGGGGCAGGCGTTCCCCGACGCTTGCCGGACCTGGACACTGCGAGCTTCACCCGCGCTCGGCACGGTAGCGCGAGGGGGACCCTCCCGAACGGACGACCGCCTGCGGTCCTGCTTCACAGGCGGAAAGCGAGCTCGCCCCGTAGGGCAGAGCCGCTCTCCACCGGGCAGCGCCAAGGCTTCTCGCGCCGGGACGGGGCGCGGCCCTGCCGGCCTCGCCGGCCCTCATCGGCGGCGGACCTGGCTGGCCGGGCGAGCCGCCTGCCGGCGTTCGCTCGCACCGCGGATGGTCTGACCGCGCACCGGGAACTCCTCCACGGGCCGGCAAGGCCCACCGAGGAGGTAGCGCAACCCAAGCTCACAACCACTGTCGACGCCGTCCCCAGGCGCGAATTTCCCTGAGGTGCCAACCTCTGTGGCCGCTCGCCACGCCAGGCAACGCCCGACCGAGCCCACGAGTTCGTTGACATCACCTTCCGAAAAGCTCAGGCTCCGTGAAAAGTTACCGAGGGAGCCTCGATGCCGCAGCTCGACCTGACGCTCGCCATCGATGTGGGTACGGGTAGCGTGAGGGCCGCCCTGGTCGATCGGCGCGGTAATATTGCAGCGTTTGATAACCGGCAGCACGAACAGATCGTTCCGCACTTCGGCTGGTCGGAGCAGCGCCCGGCGGAGTGGTGGAGCGGGGTGGCCGCCAGCGTGCGGGGGGTGCTGGAGAAGATCCCCGGCGCCGCCTCGCGGGTCGCGGCCGTGGCGGTCTGCGGACAGATGCACGGGACGGTCCTCATCGACGGCGACGGCGAGCTGGTGCGGGAATCGGTCCCGCTCTGGAACGACAAGCGGACGCGCGACCTCGTGGAGGCCTTCGCCGCCCGCCATCCGCCCGAGGAGTACCTGGAGATCACCGGCAACCCCCCTGCTCCTGCCTGGCCCGGCTTCAAGCTCCAGTGGTTCCAGCAGCATGAGGAGGCGGTCTACCGACGTACGGCCTCGGTCCTCATGCCCAAGGACTACATCAACTTCCGGCTCACCGGCGTCCGCTCCTTCGAGATCACCGAGGCATCGCTCTCCTTCCTCATGGACGCGCGGACCTGGCGCTGGTCTCCGGTCATGCTGGAGATGCTGGGCATCGACGGCCGCAAGCTTCCCGACATACGGTGGCCGACCGAGATCGTGGGGAAGGTGACGCCCGCCGCGGGGCGCGAGACCGCGCTGCTCGCCGGCACCCCCGTCCTCGTCTCCGCTTCCGACTACCCCATGGCCCTGCTCGGCTCGGGTGCCTGCCACCCCGGGCGTGGCTCGGACGTGACCGGAACGTCTTCGCTGGCGACGCTCGTCTGCGAGCACCCCGTCGCCCACCCGGAGATCATGAACACCGCCACGCCCAACGGCCTGTGGGGCGCCTTCGTCATCGTGGACGCGGGCGGCGATGCCATGCGCTGGGCCCGCCGGGCCTTCCACGAGAACGCCATCGGTTACGACGCCATCGTGGCTCGGGCGGCGGAGGCGCCGGCCGGGGCCGACGGCCTCTTCTTCTTGCCCTTCCTCTCCGGCGAGCGGCTGGGCACCCACCCCAACTCCCGGGCCCAGTTCTTCGGCCTCACCGCCACTCACGGCATCGCCCATCTCCACCGGGCAGTGCTCGAGGGGGTGGCCTTCGCCCTGCGGCGCTCGGTGAACACCATGCGGAGCGGTGGGGCGCGGCTCGACCGGCTCATCGCCTCCGGCGGAGGCGCCAAGACCCGGCTCTGGCTGCAGATCAAGGCCAGCATGCTGGGGACGCCGGTGGTGGTGCCGGCCGAGCCGGAGTGCGGGGTCATCGGATGCGCCGCCCTCGCCGCTGCGGCCCTGGGGGAGTTCGCCACTCCCCAGGCGGCCGCGGACGCCTTGGTCCGGTTCGAGGAGGAGATCCTGCCCGATCCGGCCTGGCAGCAGCGCTACGACGCCATGGCTCCCATCTTCGACCGGCTCTACCTCCACAGCCAGGCGTTCTACGACGACCTGGATCGACTCCTCGCATGAGCCCCACGCCCCCGATCGATCCCGGCTCGTCCACCGCTGGCCCCGCCGAGCGGGACGGCGCCAGCGAGGCGCTCGCCGCCTCGGGCGCCGATTGGTTGCTCGCCCTTCGCTCTCGGCTGCGGCGACCGATGGAGCTTGTCTCGCGCGGCATCATCGGCCAGCTGGTGGCGCTGGCCCTGGTGTTCATCATCTTCTCGGTGGGCACCAAGGGCACCTACCTCTCTCTCCGCAACGTCCTCACCATCCTGGGGCTCGCCGGCATCCCGATGATCGTCTGCCTGGGGATCCACCTGGTCATCGTCATCGGGGGCATGGACCTCTCCACCGAGGGTGTCATCTCCCTGGTGGCGGTGATCTGCGGCTTGCTCATCAAGAACTCCTTCACCCCTTACGACATCGGGTTCTGGGTGGTGCCGGTGGCGGTGGCCATCGGTGCCCTGGCCGGGCTGGTGGGCGGGGTCCTCTCCACCGCCGCCCGGATGCCCTCCTTCATCGCCACCCTCGGGATGTGGTGGGTGGCCCAGGGGCTCTCGGTGGTGGTCGGCCGGGGCAACTCGGTGAAGATGCTCGACCCCCGCTTCCAGGTCATCACCAACGGGGACACGCTCGGGCTGCCCAATACCATCCTCATCGCCGCGGCGCTCTTCGCGGTGCTGTGGCTGGTGCAGCGGAGGACCCGCTTCGGCCGGTACATGTACGCCATCGGCGGCGACGAGGCCCTGGCGCGCCAGGCGGGCATCAAGATCGCCCGGGTGAAGGTGGCGGTGTTCACCATCACCGGGGCCATCTACGGCTTCGCGGCGATGCTGCTCGCCTCCCGCCTGGCCGCCACCAACCCGCGCATCGGCAACGGCCAGCTCTTCCCGGCCATGACCGCGGTGGCGGTCGGCGGCGTCTCGCTCTCCGGCGGGGTGGGCGGTGCCCTGAACGCCGTCCTCGGTACCCTCATCGTGGTGGCCCTGAACGACGGGATGGTGGTGATGAAGGTCAGCCCGTACGTGCAGAACGCGGTCAACGGGATCGTGCTCATCCTGGCGGTGGCCGTCACCATCGACCGGAAGAAGATCGGGATCATCAAGTAGGAGCGTGCGGATGGACGAGTTGGTACTCGAGCTTCGGGGGATCGGGAAGCGCTTCCCGGGCGTCATCGCCCTGCAGGGCATCGACCTCGAGGTCCGGGCGCACGAGATCCTCGGGCTGGTGGGCGAGAACGGCGCCGGCAAGTCGACGCTGATGAAGATCCTGATCGGCCTCGAGCGCCCCGATGCCGGACAGATCCTCCTCCGCGGCCGCCCGGTGACGCTCGACGGGCCAGACGCGGCCATTCACCACGGGATCGGGATGGTCTTCCAGGAAGGCTGCATGATCCCGAACCTCTCCGTCCTCGACAATCTCTTCCTCTGCCACGAGGACCCCTTCTCCCGGCTCGGCTTCCTCTCCACCGCCAGGATGGCCGAGCGCGCCCGCGCCCAGCTGGCGGTGGTGGGGCTCTCCGACGTCGATCCCCGCCGGCAGATGAGCGAGCTCTCCCCGGCCCGCAAGCAGATGGTGGAGGTGGCCCGGCTCCTCTGGCTTTCCGAGCTCTACGGCGTCCAGAACCCGGTCCTCATCCTCGACGAGCCCACCACCGTCCTGCAGGAGGGTGAGGTCAAGATCCTCTTCTCCATCCTCGACGAGCTGAAGAAGCGGGCCTCGATCATCTTCATCTCCCACCGGCTGGAGGAGGTGGTGCAGCATTCCGACCGGGTCTACGTGCTCAAGGACGGAGCCCACGTGGGCACCCTCGAGCGCTCCTCGCCGGGGACGGCCGTGGCCGAGGTCCCCCGGGTGGTGCAGCTCATGGTCGGCCACGAGCTCTCCGCCGAGCACTACCGCGAGTCGATGCAGGGCGCTCCCCGCGAGGAGGTGGTCCTGCGGGTGCGTCGCCTCCGCAAGGAGAAGGCCTTCCGTGACTTCTCCCTCGAGCTTCGCGCCGGGGAGATCGTCGGGCTGGTGGGCCTGCTCGGCTCGGGCAAGGAGGAGGTCTGCCGCTGCTTGACCGGCGCGGCCCGCCCGGACGCCGGGACCATCGAGATGGCCGGGCGCCGGGTGCGCTTCGCCTCTCCCAAGGACGCCATCGCGGTGGGCGTCGGCTGCATCCCCATCGACCGCCGCAGCGACGGGCTGGCCACGAGCCTCGACGTGGCCGACAACGTCAACCTGCTCGTGCTCCGCCGCCTCCTCTACGGCCCCTTCCTCGACCCCCGCCGCGAGCAGGAGAACGCCGAGCACTGGGTCCGCGAGTGCCTGGTGAAGACTCCCTCGCTGCGGACGATCTGCGCCAACCTCTCCGGCGGCAACCAGCAGAAGCTGGTGATCGCCAAGTGGCTGGCGGCCCAGGTGCGGGTGCTGGTCCTCGACCACCCGACCCGGGGCATCGACGTGGGCGCCAAGGACGAGATCTACGCCCGGATTCGCACCCTGGCCGCCTCGGGGATGAGCCTGCTCATCATGTGCGACACCCTCGAGGAGGACATCGGCCTGTCCGACCGGCTGATGGTCATGAAGGACGGGGCCGTGGTGCGGGAGATCGCCTGTGCCCCGCACCACAAGCCCACGCCGGTCGAGGTGGTGAGCTACGTAGTCTAGCGGAGGACCCGGAACGTGAAGCGATCCCGCCTCGTCCAGCCCCTCACCATCTCCTTCGTCCTGCTGGTGGCGCTCGTGGCCGTCTTCACCCTGGGCAACCCCAGCTTCCTCTCCCAGTACAACGTCACCAGCGTCCTCAACGCCGTGACCATCCTCCTGGCGGTGGGGCTGGGCCAGGTGTGCGTCATCCTCACCGGGGGGATCGACCTCTCGGTCGGCAGCATCATGTCGCTCGTCTCGGTGGTGCTGATGATGACCGTGGGCCGGCTCGGGCCCGGCGCTTACCCGGTGGTAGCCCTCATCGGCCTGCTCTCCGGCCTGCTGAACGGCCTCATCGTCTCCAAGCTGAAGATCCCCTCCTTCATCGCCACCCTGGGGACGCAAGGGGTGCTGGTGAGCGTCGCGTACCTGCTCTCCCCCGGGCCACTCACCGCCGCGGAGAACCTCTACGGCGTCTTGGACTTCGTGAACGGGCACGTCGGGCCCATCCAGGCCACCTGGATCATCTCCGCCGGCATGCTCGCCATCTACTACCTCATGCAGCGGTTCACGCCCCTCGGGCGGCAGATCATCTACATCGGGGCCAACGAGCGCATGTCCTGGCTGGCCGGCCTGGACATCGACCGGGCCCGCATTCTGGCCTTCGCCTTCTCGGGGTTCGGCGCGGCGGTGGCCGGGATGGTCCTCTCCGCCACCCTCTACTCCGGGTACCCGACCATGGGCCTGCCCTACGTCCTCAACTCCATCGCCGTCGTGGTCGTGGGCGGCACCGCCATGACCGGCGGCGCGGGCGGGGTCGTGAACACCGTGGTGGGCGCCCTGATCATGGGCGTCATCCAGAACGGGCTGACGGTGATCGGGGTCGATGCCTACGGCCAGCAGGTGTTCCTGGGGATCCTGGTCATCATCGCGGTGGCCCTCACCTTCGACCGGGCCAAGGTCGCCATCATCAAGTGACGAGGAGGAGACCGATGAAACAGGCAGTGATGACCTCGCCGGGCAAGATCGAGTTTCGGGAAGTGCCGGTGCCGGCGCTGTCGGCGGGGCAGATCCTGGTGCGGATGAAGCGCATCGGGGTGTGCGGCTCGGACATCCACGTGTATCACGGCAAGCACCCCTACACGTCGTACCCGGTGGTGCAGGGGCACGAGGTCTCGGGGGTGGTGGAGAAGGTGGGGGCGGAGGTGAAGGGGTTCTCGCCGGGCGACCCGGTCACCTTCCAGCCGCAGGTGACCTGCGGGCGGTGCTACGCCTGCACCCACGGGGCCTACCACATCTGCGACCACCTGAAGGTGATGGGGTTCCAGACCACCGGGGCCGCCTCGGAGCTGTTCGCGGTGGACGCGGCCAAGGCGCTGCGCCTTCCCCCGGGGATGAGCCTGGAGCACGGGGCGATGATGGAGCCCTTGGCGGTGGCGGTGCACGCTTTGGGACGGGGCGGGGGGGCGGCGGGGAAGAAGGTGCTGGTGCTGGGAGCCGGGCCCATCGGCAACCTGGTGGCCCAGGCGGCCAGAGGGTCGGGAGCGGCCGGGGTGATGCTCACCGACGTGAGCGACGTCCGGCTGGAGCTGGCCCGGCGCTGCGGGCTGGAGGGGACGGTCAACCCGGCCCGGGCGGATCTCGCCGAGGAGGTGGGCAAGCAGTTCGGGGCCAGCAAGGCCGACCTCATCCTCGAGTGCGTGGGGGGACAGAAGACCATCGAGCAGGCGGTGGCGGTGGCCCGGAAGGGGACGGACATCGTGGTGGTGGGGGTGTTCGGGGACAGGCCGACCGTGGACCTGGGCCTGGTCCAGGACCGGGAGCTGCGACTCATCGGCACGCTCATGTACCAGGAACCGGACTGGCGGCAGGCCATCGCCCTGGCCGCGGCCAAGAAGGTCAACCTCGAGCCGCTCATCACCGACCGGTTCCCCTTCGAGCGGTACCTGGCCGCCTACGAGCTCATCGAGGCCAACCGGGACCGGGCCATGAAGGTGATGATCAACGTCGAGCCCTGAGGGCTCGCGGCTAGCGGAGGAAGGGATGGATCTCGAGCTCAAGGGGAAGAAGGCCTTCGTCACCGGGGGGAGCGTCGGCATCGGGCTGGCCGTGGCCCACGCGCTGGCGGCCGAAGGAGTGGAGGTGGCGATCTGCGCCCGGGACGGGGAGCGGGTCGAACGCGAGGCCCGGGCCATCGAGAAGGCTCACCGGGTGAGGACCCTGGGACTGCGGGCCGACGTGTCCCGGCGCGAGGACATCGAGCGGGCCGTGGCCCGCCTCGATGAGGCCTTCGGCGGCCTGGACATCCTCGTCAACAACGCCGGGACCGGGACCTCCGAGACCATCCTCGACGCCCCCGACGAGAAGTGGACCCAGATCTGGGACCTGCACGTCATGGCCGCGGTCCGCACCGCCCGCGGCTGCGTCCCGCTCATGAAGCGCCGCGGCGGCGGGGTGATCGTCAACAACGCCTCCATCTGCGCCAAGCAGCCCCTCGGCTACGAGCCCATCTACAACACCACCAAGGCGGCGCTGGTCATGTTCACCAAGTGCCTCGCCAACGAGCTCATCCCCCTCAACATCCGGGTCAACGCCCTGAACCCGGGGCTCATCCTCACCCCCGACTGGCGCAAGACCGCCGGCATCCTCACCCAGGGCACCGCCCAGACCCCCGACCAGTACCTGGAGAAGATCGCCAAGGACAACACCCCCATCGGCCGCTTCGCCACCCCCGAGGAGCTCGCCCACTTCTTCGTCTTCCTCTGCTCGAAAAGGGCCAGCTACTGCGTCGGCTCCACCTACTACGTCGACGGTGGCTGGCTCAAGACGGTCGAGTGAGCGCGCGCACCTCGGCCCACCCTCCGCCCGCCTCCGCCCGCGCACCATGGACCGGCCGTACCAAGACCCCTGGCGCCCCCCCTTGGCCCTCGCTCCGGGCCGCGCGGCGGGCACGGAGCCCGGCCGAGGCGCGGGCGGATGAACCGAGTCCCGCGGCAGGACGCCTTTCTCGGGCCAGGGCCCTCCCCGGGCTGGGCCATGTACCTCCCGCGGGCCCCACGCCCTGCCCTGCTCGTCCTGCGGGCCTTGCTCGCCCTTGCCGCCGGCTCGGCCTTCGCACAGGAGGCGCCCCCGACCTGGCGTGCCGGAGTGGCGGTGGCCGCCGGGACGCACCGCGTCTTCCCCTTCGACGAACGCGTCTACCGACACGACGTCTGGGGATACAAGCTGTTCTTCAACCGCCATCTGGCCACGACCGGCCCCCTGGGCTGGGAGGTCCAACTCGAACCTTCCGTCTACCTCGATCGGCACCGGCTCCGCGATCGCTCCTACTTGACCCCGGGATGGGGACCGGACTACCAGGCCCAGGCAGCCCGGTACGCCAGGGGCGAGACCGTTCGCGAGTACGCCTTCAACACCGGGATCGTCCTCCGCTGGCAGCCTACCCGGACCCTGAGCCTGTTCATCCTGGCGAGCTTCGGGCCGGCTTACGTCGACACCGAAACCGAGCATCTGGCCAGCGGTCTGGCCTTCTCGGACGTGGCCGCGGTGGGAGTGGGGCTCCGCCTCGGCCGGCAACTCATCGAGCTGCGCCCCGGGTTGAGACACGTCTCCAACGGAGAGCTCCGCTTTCCCAACGGCGGCTATGACGGGGTCACCCTCGACTTGTCCGTCTCCGTCGTTCCTTGATCTCCGCTTGAGAGGGCAACTCCCCTCGCTTCGCCTTTCGGCAACTCCCGCTCCCACCGGCGCAACGCGCAACGCCGACGGGCAGAGCCGCGATTCCGGACCGGCACGGTGGTCATCGCCGCCCACCGGACCCGTTTGACCTCTTCAGCGCTGGCTTCTCCCCGGCCCCCCGCGCGGAGCGATCCCCTGCTCGCCCCTCGCCCCCCCCTGGCCGTCTCCGGCCCGATGTCCCTGGTCTGTCGGCCCCGACCGCCTGCCCGTGTCCGGCGGCTGCTGCTGGTCGGCCGAGGTGGTCGACTCTCGCACCCCGCCTCCGCCGCAAGTCGGACGCGACCGCTCCACCAGCTGGGCACCGGTGGACAGGCACGACCGCAGCTGCTCCCCATGCCGACGGGCCGCGCGCCGAGAGGGGAACCGTTCGTTCGACGGCCCCCGCGGACCTGCTACAGTTGGGGGCATGAAGCGACCCAGCCTCTCGGTGCGCAGCAAGATCCTCCTGCCGCCGTTCGTGGGACTGCTCGCCACCCTGGTCGCCACCGCCGTGATCGTCTGGCTGGTACGCGGCGCCTCGCTGCGGCTCGCGCGGGTGGAGGGCACCGACTTCCCCGTCTTGAGCGTCTCCCAGGAGCTCGAGTCCTCGCTGGAGCGGCTCCGCCTCATCCTCGCGAACGCCGCCGCCACCGGCGATCCGGCCGCCCTCCAGGCGGCTGACCAGCTCCACGCCAGCATGATGAGCCGTCTCGCGTCGGCCGGCGGCGCCGCCTACGGACCCGTCGACGAGGAGGCCATCCGCCACCAGCTGGATCGCTACTTCACCCAATCACGCGATCGGGCCGCAGCCGAGGGCGCTAGCGCATCCACGCCGGGGACCAGGCGCAGCAGGGCCAGCTGGATCGGCCCCGAGGGCGCAACCGGGCTGGACGAGGCCTACTCCGGCCCCTTCGCCCTGCTCGAACGACACGCCCAGAACGCTCAGAGGAAGATGCTGGCCGCCTTCGGGGACGCCCGATCCGAGCAGCGTCTGGCCATCGTGGTCGGCCCCGTCATCCTCCTCGTCACCGCGCTGGGCTCCTTCGGCTTCGCGCTGTTCTTCTCCGCCCGGCTCTCCCGGCCCATCCGCAGCCTCTCCGAGGTCGCCCTCAAGGTGGCGAGTGGCGATCTGACCCATGACGTGGCCGCCTCCTCGGGGGACGAGGTCGGGGTCTTGGCCCAGAGCTTCCAGCGGATGGTGGCCCGGCTCCGGGAGATCGTCGGCACGCTCAAGAGCAGCGCCGAGCAGCTGGCGCGCGCCGCCGAACAGCTCTCCGATCACACCCGCGCCCAGAGCGCCATGCTGGAGCAGCAGGCCAGCGGCGTGGCCGAGACCAGCAGCACCACCCGGGAGCTGGAGCAGACCTCCTCGGTGGCCGCCACCCGGGCCGCCTCGGTGCTGGAGGTGGCCAAGAGGGCCACCGCCATGAGCGACGCCGGCCGCCAGTCCGCCGAGCGAAGCGCCGGAGAGCTGCTCCGCATCCAGGGCTCGGTGGAGAGCATGGTCGGCCAGGCGAGCTACCTGCTCGAACAGGCCCACCAGGTGGGCGATATCGTGGAAACGGTCCGCGACCTGGCCGTCCAGTCACACGTCCTTTCGCTGAACGCTTCCATCGAGGCGGCCAAGGCCGGCGAGGCGGGCAAGAGCTTCGCCGTCGTGGCCCAGGAGGTGCGCGCCCTGGCCGAGCAGTCGGGCCAGGGAGCCGCCCGCATCGGCAAGATCGTCGAGGACATGCTCTCCGCCGTGCAGACCACCCGGGACCGAACCGCCGCCGACAGCAGCGGCATCAGCGGCTCCCTGGACCAGATTCGCGCCTCGGGAGAGAGCCTGCGCGAGATCGGCGGCATCGTGCGCGAGACCAGCGACGCCGCCCTGCAGATCGCCTCCGCCGTGCAGGAGCAATCGTCCGGCATCGCCCAGATCGCCGTGGCCATGCGCGACCTGGACAAGGGGATGGAGGCGGCCATGGGCCGCATCCGCTCGCTGGAGCTTTCGGCGCTCCAGGTGGCCGAGACCGCCACCCGGATCTCGGACATCGCTGCCGAGTTCAACGTCTAGGGTGGCGGGCCCGCCCCCCGGAGAGGCGGTCGCTCGAGCCCGTGCCAGCGGACCGTGCGGGTATCCCCCGGCTCTCCCTGGAATCACGTCCCGCGCGTGGTTGCCGCGCCTGCCGGACCGGGATGACCATCCCGTTTCCCGCACCGCGCGCGAGGAGCGGGAGGCGAGCCGGGCACTCGTCCTCGATCCCTCGCCAGACGGGCGTGTCCCTCCCCAAGGAAGCCTCGAAGCCGCCAGAGGTGGCGGCCTCGTGGCCATCGCCATCCGCGAGCGAAGGGCTCCGAACCGAAGCGAGCCCGCCGTCGTGCCGACGACAGCCGAGGCCCGAGCGCCGGGACCCGGCAAGCCTCGCCGGGCTTCCTTCCCTATCCGCCCGTCGGTCGCGTCCCGACCATCAGATCGGACGGTCCGGGAAGGGGAAGGCGCTTCACCTCGGCGAAACCGCAGTCCGAGAGCCAGCCCCGGTACTCGGCCTCGGTGTAGGTTCCGCCCGCGGGTGTGCCGACCAGCATGTTGACCGCGAACAGCGCCCCGGCGCGGGGGGAGGTCCGATCGTCGGCCATCACGTGGTCGTGGATCACCACCCGGCCGCCCGGGCTCAGGGCGGCGCGCACGCGGCGGAAGAGATCGCGGTTCCCGTCCGGCCCCAGCATGTGACAGATGGCCGATAGCAGCACCAGGTCGTAGCCCTCACCCAGGGCATCCCGGCCCAGGTCGCCGGCACGGGTTCGCACCCGGCTCGCCAGCCCGGCCTCCTCGATGTGCTGCCGGGCGATGGGGATCACCGTCGGGAGATCGAGCACCTCGGCTTCGAGCGACGGGCTCTCCCGGGCGAAGGCGATGGAGTAGGCCGCCGAGCCGCCCCCCACGTCCAGCAACCGCCGCACCCCGCTCACCCCCACCGCCCGGACCAGCGCCGGGGCGCGCAGCGTCGCGTTCCGATGCATGGCGGCGATGAAGGGGACGGTCCAGTCGTCGGGGCGCGCCGCCATCTCCGCCTGGGGAGCCGGCCCGCCCCGGCGCACCACCTCGGTCAGGGTGGACCAGGTCCGCCACAGCGAGAGGTTGTGGCGAAGGGCGGCGCCGGCGTCGTCGGGCTTGCCCGCCACCAGCCAGCGCCCCGCTGCTGGCCCGTTTTGGTAGCCACCCTCGCCCTTCACCAACAGGCCAAGCGCCACCAGCGCGTCGAGCAGGACCCGGGTCGCCCGCGGGCTCGTGCCCAGCCGTCCCGCCACCGCCTGGGCGGTCCCAGGCGGTGGGCAACCGTCCACCGCGGTGAAGAGGTCGAGTTCCAGCGCGGTGAGGAGAATCCGGCTGGGCATGAAACCGCGGAGGAGGTCCGAGAGATCGTCCGGTACCGCGCCGGCCACCTCGCGCGCCCTCTGCGCCGCCAAGGCCCGGGCCCGGTTCTGGGCGATCTCCGACCTGAGCGCTCCCTCGTCGGCGCGAACGAGCCGCGCCACCGGCCTCCCCGCGACCAGGTGCTCGGAGACGATCTCCGGCACGTCGGCCGGCGTGACGTGGGAGTACCAGATGCCCTCGGGGTAGACCACCAGGTTGGGCCCGTTCTCGCAAAGGCCCAGCGAGCCGCAGGGGGTGACCGCCACCGAGCCGGACAGGTCGCGGGCGGCGATCTCGCGGCGCAGGGCCTCGATCACCGCGGCCGAACCGCGGGCGCTGCAGCACGGGGCTCCCTCGGGCTTCTTCTGCTCACAGACGAACAGGTGATGGCGAAAGGGGAACATGGGACCTCCGCGGGGTGGGCGGAGTGTAAGCGCAGGCCGACCGACACCGCCAGCTTGGGCCGTCCTTGCCCTCCTCGACGGCCAGGCGCTCTGGCCGATGGGCCGGTTCGCCACCGAACGCTCGCCAAGCCGCCCCCCGGGAAGCGAACAGGCCCGGGATGCCCGGCTCGCCTGGGGGCCGCCCCGGGGACGGGAGTGCGCAACGCGGGCAGCGGATCGACCTTTCGGAAGAGGAACGGGTTGGGACTCGTCTACGCCATCGTCTGGGCCGCTGCGGGGCTCGCCATGGCCGTGATCGGGATAGCCGTCAGCCCGCCCGACGAGGTGCCCGCCTTGCCGCTCACCGCCGCCCTGGGGATCTTGGGCGGGTTCGGGGGCGGGCTCGTCATCGAGCTGTTGGCCAGACCCACCGTCCCCGGGTTCACCGCCGGGTTCATCGGTAGCGTCACCGGCTCGAGCGTGCTCCTCATCGCCTTGGCACTTGCGCGCCCCGCCCACCGCGCGGCCTGAACCGTGCTTCCGCCTACCCCGCCGGCTCGCGCACCCGCCCCTGCATGGTGACGCGGGGAGACTCGGGCAAGAAGCGCCGCATGGTCGGGGCAAGGATCAACTCGTAGGGGACGTACTGGGTCCGCTCCTGCGCACGCGAGTCCCCGGCCGCGAAGATCTCCCAGGCCCGCTCCATCATCAGCTCGGGGTTCTGACGGATGGCGCCGATGTGCAGATCGACCAGCAGATCCATCATGGGGTGGTGGTCGAACACGCCGTAGTGGAGAGGGCGGCATAGATCCGGGTGCTCGCCGACGAAGCGCACCACTCCGTCCATGGGGAGCAGCGAGTTCACGTACATGCCGGCCACGTCGGAGCGCGTCCGAAACAACAGCTCCACCCGCTGGTAGGCGGATCCGGCGTTGAAGAGGGTCTCGAGGAAGAGCTCCCCCGAATAGCGGATCCCCCGCTCCTGCAGCGCCGCCCGGAACCCGCCCAACCGAAGCCGGGTCACCTCGTGGTCGGCCATCCCCCCCACGAAGTACACCCGGCCGGCCCGG
>Ga0335071_10000599_pt1 | contig 39574 bp, 36 predicted proteins | sample Lox_Sample_15_FD_206724 | JGI IMG/M metagenome (GOLD analysis project Ga0335071, IMG submission 206724) | Soil microbial communities from Loxahatchee National Wildlife Refuge, Florida, United States - Lox_Sample_1.5 | ecosystem: Environmental > Terrestrial > Soil > Wetlands | place: USA... | reverse complement strand
CGTGAAGATCACCACCGAGCCGGGCTCGTCGAGCGACCGCGTGGTGCTGATCGTCGACCTCGAGGAGAAATCGACCGGCGACTTCTCGGTGTCGGGCGGTTACTCGACCACCGATGGCGCGCTGGCCGAGGTCAGTATCTCCGAACGCAACTTCCTCGGCCGCGGCCTGTTTGCAAAGGCGTCCGTGACCTATGGCCAGTATGCGCGCGGGGTGTCGCTGTCCTTCGTTGAGCCTTATCTCCTCGACTATCGGGTCGCACTTGGGCTCGACATGTATTATCGGCAGCAGCTCGCCAACACTTATACGAGCTATGGCGTGACCACTGTCGGTTTCAGCCCGCGGATCGGCTTGCAGCTTCGCGAGGACCTGTCCTTGCAGCTGCGCTATTCGATCTATCAGCAGACGATTTCGCTGCCATCCTATCTCGCCAACTGCAACAACAACGCTGGCAACAGCCTGCTCGCGTTCAATCCGACGCCGGCCTATATCGCGAGCGTGCTCGGCGGTGTCGATCCGACCAATTCGACGAGCTCCGGGGTCTATGGCTATGGCTGCTACGGCGATGGCGAATCGAGCCTGCCGGTCCGTCTCGAACTGGCGAATGGCGCGGCGATAACCTCGGCGCTCGGCTATACGCTGAGCTACAATACGCTCGACAACAACAAGAACCCGACCGACGGGATCCTGATCGACTGGAAGCAGGATTTTGCCGGCGTCGGCGGCAATGTCAGCTATCTGAAGTCTGCGGTCGACGCCAAATACTTCACCCCGCTGGTGTCGGACATCGTCGGCATCATCCACATGCAGGGCGGTATCCTGAATCAGGTCGGCAGCAACGGCCTCCGCATGCTCGACCATTTCCAGATGGGTGCAAATCTGGTCCGCGGCTTCGCCTCCAACGGCATCGGGCCGCGCGACATCACCTATTACAGCCTGGGCGCGGCCGGCGATGCGCTCGGCGGCACCAAATATTGGGGCGCCTCGGCCGAACTGCAGATGCCGTTCTGGTTCCTGCCGAAGGAAGTCGGCCTGAAGGGATCGGTCTATGCCGACGCCGGATCGCTGTGGGATTATCGCGGACCGACGTCGTGGGCCGCGACCGGCGAAGTGAATACGGCCGCGTGCAAATGCGGCCTGCAATATGACGACAGCAACCTCGTCCGCACCTCGGTCGGCGTCGGCCTGATCTGGGCCTCGCCGTTCGGGCCGCTGCGCTTCGACTACGCGGTGCCCCTGACCAAGGGCAAATACGACATCGTGCAGCAATTCAGGTTCGGCGGCGGCACGTCGTTCTGATCAGGCCCTGCGGGCGCGCCGCTCGCTGGTCTTGCTGCGTCGTTAATATTTGACAATTGTCATTCCGGGGCATTCGCGGAACGCGAATGAGCCCGGAATCCATAACCACAGGCGGGACTCGCTGTGCGAGATCGTGGTACGGCCGATCGCGTTCCCACGCGAACATCGGTGGTTATGGATTTCCGGGCTCGCGCTTCGCGCGTCCGGAATGACGTGGGAAATGAACTTGTGACACAGCACGATTAAAGTCTTCGCGGCACCCCCGCGGGCAAAAAAGAAAGGGGCTCCAACTTGCGCTGGAGCCCCTCAACGGTTGGGGCATTGCCGGGTATGTGCCCGAACCGAAGTTGTGGGCGCGGGCCGGATGGTCCGCGCCCCGGGAGGAACTACATGTTGTAGGCGCGCTCGCCGTGATCGGTGATGTCGAGACCCTCGCGCTCTTCCTCGATGGAAGGACGCAGGCCGATGATCACGTCGACGATCTTGTAGAGGATCGCCGAACCGATACCCGACCAGAGCAGCGTGGCCAAAACAGCCTTGCCCTGCGCGAGCATCTGATCGGCGAACACGTAGGTGCCGGCATTGTTGCCCGTGATGTTGGTGTAGTCGGTGATGCCGACGCCGCCGAGCGCGGGGTTGACCAGGATGCCGGTGCCCAGCGCGCCGATGATGCCGCCGATGCAGTGAACGCCGAAGACGTCGAGCGCGTCGTCATAGCCGAGCGCGTTCTTCACGGTCGAGACGAAGAACAGGCAGGCCGGCGAGACCACGAGGCCGAGCACGAGCGCGCCGATCGGGCCGGCGAAGCCGGAGGCCGGCGTCACCGCGACGAGACCCGCCACCGCACCGGAGCAGATGCCGAGCAGCGAGGGCTTGCCCTTGACGGCCCATTCGCAGAGCAGCCAGGAGAGCGCCGCACCCGCGGTCGCCACCATGGTGTTGACGAAGGCGAGCGAGGTGGTGCCGTTGGCTTCCAGGTTCGAACCGGCGTTGAAGCCGAACCAGCCGACCCAGAGCAGCGAGGCGCCGATCATGGTCATGGTCAGCGAGTGCGGGGCCATCAGCTCCTTGCCGTAGCCGACACGCTTGCCGATGATGAGCGCGCCGACCAGGCCGGCGATGCCCGCGTTGATGTGCACGACGGTGCCGCCTGCGAAGTCGAGCGCGCCGGCGCCGGCGAGCCAGCCGACCGCGCCGGTGACCTCGTCAAGCTTGGCCTGAGCTGCGGCCTTCGCCGCGGCGTCGGTTGCAGCCGCAAGCGCCTTGGCGGCGTTGGCGACATCATCGGGAGCGGCGACGTACCAGACCCAGTGCGCGATCGGGTAGTAGATGAAGGTCGACCACAAGAGGATGAAGACCATCACCGCCGAGAACTTGATGCGCTCGGCAAACGCGCCGACGATCAGGGCCGGCGTGATCATCGCAAAGGTCATCTGGAATACGAAATAGGCGAATTCCGGAATCACGACCCCGTTGGAGAATGTCGCCGCCGTCGAGTTCGCGTCGACCCCGTGCATGAAGGCCTTGCTGAAGCCGCCGATCAAGTGCGTCCAGCTGCCGCCGTCGCTGAACGCCATCGAGTAGCCGTAGATGGTCCAGGTCACGCCGATCATCGACACAATCGCGAACACCTGGGTCAGCACGGACGCCATGTTCTTGGTGCGGACCAGGCCGCCATAGAACAACGCAAGACCGGGGATCGACATCATCAGAACCAGCGCGCTCGAGGTGAGCATCCAGGCGACGTCGCCCTTGTTGGGAACGGGCGCGGCTGCGGCTGCTGCTGCCGGCGCCGCATCGTCGGCGAACGCCGCATCGGCCAGGCCGAGCGCGCAAAGCCCTAGAACTGCGAGGGCCACCAGTCCCGCGCGAGAGGGACGCGTAAACGTCATTTTCATTTACTCCTGAGTGTTAAGGTTGAGCGCGAAATTTACAGGGCCGCTGCGTCGGCTTCGCCGGTCCGGATGCGGACCGCGTGGTCGAGGTTGATCACGAAGATCTTGCCGTCGCCGATCTGACCGGTCTTGGCCGCCGAGGTGATGGCGTCGATCGTCTTGTCGACCTGGTCGGCCGGGATGGCCACTTCGATCTTGATCTTGGGCAGGAAACTCACGGCGTACTCGGCCCCGCGATAGATTTCCGTATGGCCCTTCTGGCGGCCATACCCCTTAACTTCAGTCACCGTGAGACCGTGAACGCCGATGGCGGTCAGGGCGTCCCGGACTTCTTCGAGTTTGAATGGCTTGATAATCGCCATAACAATTTTCATGGGTGGTCCTATCCCCGCTTGGCCCGGTGCGGACGAGACCGGGCGTTTCTCGACTGAGGTTCACCACGCGGTGACAAGGTCGTTGCGCGGGCACAGCCGGGACCAGTGGAATCAAATGCCGTGCCAGATCGAAAGCGGTGCTTAACCGGTTATGAATGCGGGCGTTTTCGCGGTCCCCCCGAGGCGAGCCGACCTGCGTTATTCGGTCGCGCTCAGATCTTAGGCAGGTCTGGTTATTTTATGGGCATGCCAGGCTCTGGACACAATATTGCTCAGCCGAAGGGCACACTTAGCCAGGTTTCAGGCCCTCTTGCTCACTGAAGAGCTTCGCCGTGTTGCGAGATGTCGAGGCCTTCGAGTTCATGCTCACGGGACACCCGCAGCGGCACGAAGATATTGACCAGCTTGAGCAGCCCAAAGGTCATTCCCCCCGACCAGACCAGGGTGACAGCCACGCCATAGAGCTGCAGCAGGAGCTGGCCGGGGTGACCCTCGAGCACTCCGGCCGTGCCACCGATCGACGCCACTGCGAACACGCCGGCCAACAACGTTCCGGTCAGCCCGCCGATGCCGTGGACGCCGAACACGTCGAGCGAATCGTCATAATTGAAGCGCTGTTTCAGCCAGGTGCAGGCCCAGTAGCAGACCAGGCCGGCGGTCACGCCGCCCACTCGATCGTGGCCCAGGTCATCGCGCCGGCACAGGCCGCAAGGCGGGTGGCAATGATCGCCCCCAGAGCGGGCCGGTGCCGACGCGGAAGGTCAGAGTGCGTCGCTGTCGGTTTCGCCGGTGCGGATCCGCAGGGCGTGATCGATCGGGGTGACGAAGATCTTGCCATCGCCGATCTGGCCGGTTCGCGCGTGTGAGGTGATGACGTCCACCACCTTGTCCGCGAGATCCGACGCCACCGCGACCTCGATGCGCAGTTTCGGCAGGAAGTTCACCACGTATTCGGCGCCGCGATAAATCTCGGTGTGACCCTTCTGGCGGCCGTATCCCTTGACCTCGGTGACCGTCATGCCGTGCACGCCGAGCGCCGTGAGCGCCTGACGCACCTCGTCAAGCTTGAAAGGTTTGATGATGGCAACGACGAGTTTCATGGTCAGGCCCTAAGCTCCCTCGAGTTTTCAGCAGAATGACGGCCTGATGGGACGCAGGCCAGTCTATTCGGCCAACTTTATGGGCAATCGCACAAATTATTTGCATGCTGGATGGGTAGCATCGTGCAGCGGCTGACTTCACTACCCCTGTACAGGGAGACAGACGGTAAGCAACAATGCGCTTTGCGGCTTGGCCGGGCGTTTCCGATGACCGTTCTCGCCGATTTTTCTCCTGACGTTTTTCGCCAGTTTTTTTCAACCTGACTTGGGGTCGCCAGCCCAAGGGGGAGCAAATGCCAGATCGTTTGTGGTTTTTCGCGGCCGAGGGCAAACAGCAGGGTCCGTATCCGGAGCCGCAGTTTCGGGACTTTTTCGCACGCGGGACTCTTCGCGCCGATACGCTGGTCTGGACCGAGGGAATGCCGAGCTGGCAGAGGGCGGGCGAGGTCCCGGGGCTGGTCTCCGGCAGCGCCGCTCCGCCTGCCCTGACACGGCCGGACAGCCCCGTTGTCGCTGCCGGCTACGGCGGCGGGTCGCTCTCGATCGATTTCGGAATCTGGGACTTTACCTGGCGGAGCTTTTTGCTCCTGGTCGGCCTTCTGTTCGTGCTCCCCGGCCCCTGGGTCCTCGCATGGTATCTGAATTGGTTTGTTTCCCGGGTGCACGTCCCTGGACGGCCCAATCTCTCCTTCACCGGCCGCGCGTCGATCATCGCGGCGTGGTATTTCGGAGTGGTCGTCCTCGCGATCGTCGTCGGCCTGACCGGCGTGCAGTGGCTGAACGACCTGATGGGCCTTGTGCAGCTCGTGCTGTACTGGCTGTTCCTGAGATATTTCGTCGCAAACCTCGCCTCGAACGGACAGCCGCTCGGGCTCGGCTTCTCGGGCACGATCTGGGCCTATCTCGGCTGGACCCTGCTCACGGTCATCTCCTTCATCAGCATTGTCGGCTGGGCCTGGGTCTATGCCGCGCAGACGCGATGGCTTTGCAGGAATATCGAGGGCACGCGCCGCGAGGTCGTCTTCAAGGGGACCGGGCTCGAATATCTCTGGCGTCTGCTCGTGGTCGCCGTCGCAAGCGCCTTCATCATCCCGATCCCGTGGGTGGTCCGCTGGCTGATGCGCTGGCAGCTGTCGCAAACCGAACTGCTGCCACGTACATCCTCAGCCGCGGCGTAATCGTCGTTACCTCCGTTCGCGCACCGAGCCTTCCTGAGCGACTGATGCGACGAGCGTGCCGTCGGGCTTGAAAATCAGGCCGCGCGTAAGACCGCGGCCGTCCTGCGCGCTCGGCGAATCCTGCGCGTAGAGCAGCCACTCATCGGCGCGGAACGGGCGATGAAACCACATCGCATGGTCAAGACTCGCCGGCATCATGCGTTTGTCGAACAAGGTGCGGCCGTAGCGCGCCATCACGGCATCCAGCAGCGAGAAGTCCGAGGCATAGGCGAGCGCGCACATGTGCAGCGCCGGATCGTCGGGCAATTTGGCCGCGGTCCGGATCCAGACGTGGATGCGGCCGTCCTCGACCTTCTGCCCAAAATAGCGCTCGAGCTCAACCGGCCGCAGTTCGATCGGCCGGTCGGATTCGTAGTAGCGGCGGATGAAATCCGGCATCTCGCGGAACATCGGCTGCTTGGACACTTCTTCGGCGGTGAGTTTCTCCGGCGGCGGCACGTCCGGCATCTTGTCCTGATGATCAAAACGCCCCTCCTCCTCGGCATGGAACGACACCATGATCGAGAAGATCGCATTGCCGTGCTGGATAGCGGTGACGCGGCGGGTCGAATAGCTCTTGCCGTCGCGCAGGCGCTCGACCTCATAGATGATCGGAATCTGCGGATCGCCGGGCAGGATGAAATAGCAGTGCAGCGAATGCGGCAGGCGTCCTTCCACGGTGCGGCACGCTGCAACCATCGCCTGTCCGATCACCTGGCCGCCGAACACGCGCTGCCAGCTCGTCTTCGGGCTGTTGCCGCGGAACAGGTTCACCTCGAGCGGCTCGAGATCGAGGATGGACAGCAGGTCGATGAGGCTTTTGGACATGGTCATGGTTCCGATTTGACCGAGGTCAATGCGACGGCGGTCCGGCCTGCACCAAAACGCGCCGGCTCGCAATGAGGGTTTGACGGCAAGCCGCCCTTGTTTGGTCCCCCTGTTTCGCCCAGCTATAAGGGGGTGGCAAGTCTGATCGGGCAGGCGAGAGTGGTGCATGAGCATGACGGCACAGCGGAGTATCGTGATCGGCGGCGGCGCGTTTGCGGGGCTCGCACTGGCGCTCGCCTTGCGCCAGGGCCTCGGCGCCGAGGTCCCTATCATCGTCGCCGACCCCGCGCTGGCGACGCGCCCGAGCCGCGATCCGCGGGCCACCGCCATCGTAGCTGCCTGCCGGCGCCTGTTCGACGTGATCGGTGTGTGGAACGAGGTCGCGGAGAATGCGCAACCGATCCTCGACATGGTCGTCACCGATTCCAATCTCGATGACGCCACCCGGCCGGTTTTCCTGACTTTTGCCGGCGAGGTCGAACCGGGCGAGCCATTCGCTCACATGGTGGAGAACCGCAATCTGATCGACGCGCTGGTCAGGCACGCGGACGCCGCGCAGGTTGATTTGCGCGCAACGACGGTGAGCACGTATGATTCTCGCGCCGACGGCATCGGCGTGACCCTGGGCGATGGCAGCGTGATCGATGCCACCCTTCTGATCGCCGCCGATGGCGCGCGCTCAAAGCTGCGCGAGCGTGCCGGTATCGTCACCCATGGCTGGGACTACGACCAGTCGGGGATCGTCGTGACCGTCGCCCATGAGCGCGATCATCGCGGCCGCGCCGAGGAGCATTTTCTGCCCGCCGGTCCGTTCGCCATCCTGCCGCTGACCGGCAAGCGGTCCTCGCTGGTATGGACCGAGACGCGGCGCGAGGCCACGCGCATCACCGGCCTTGCGGCAGACGAGTTTCTGCGCGAGCTCGAATTGCGCTTCGGCCTGCATCTCGGCGAGATCAAGCTGCTGGATCAGCCGCGCGCCTTCCCGCTGTCCTATTTCGTGGCGCGCTCCTTCATCGGCGAGCGGCTGGCGCTGGTCGGCGACGCCGCGCATGTCATCCATCCGATCGCCGGACAGGGCCTCAACATGGGGCTGAAGGATGTCGCGGCGCTCGCCGAGGTCATCGTCGACGCGGCAAGGCTCGGCTCAGATTTCGGCGCGGCCGATGTGCTCGAACGCTATCAGCGCTGGCGGCGCTTCGACACCATGGCGATGGGATTTGCCACCAATTCGCTGAATGTCCTGTTCTCCAACAAATCGACGCTGCTCCGCAGCGTGCGCGACATCGGCCTTGGCATCGTCGACCGGCTGCCGCCGCTGAAGGACGTCTTCATCCGCCAGGCGGCCGGTCTGACCGGCGAGGTGCCACGGCTCCTGAAGGGCGAGGCGCTCTAGCGCGTTTTCGAGCGAAGCGGCACCGGTTCGCGTGAACCAGCCATGTCAACGCGTCCGATTTGCGAGGAGAAAGGCCGAGACCGCGTCGATCATGTCGGCGTCGAGCGGCCGTTCCGGCTGATTGTAGGAAGCAACGTCGTCGGCGTCGTCGGACACGTCGACCAGCACGTGATTCATCGGCGGTAGCCAGAGCGTCTTCGCCACCGGTGCCGCGGTGGACAGCGCCAGGAAATCGAGCCGCGCGATCTGATGATCCTGGCCGCCAGCAATGATCAGCGTCGGCACCACGAGGTTGAGCAGGGGATCGATCGGATCCGCTGTAAAGGCCGAGGCGATGCTGGGTTGCATTGCCGGTGGGATCGCGAGCCCCGCCGGCGGCGGATCGACGGTCTCGCCGGCCATGATGGCATCGATGGCTTTTGCGACCGGTGCGAACGCGTCGGCCGACAGTTTCTTTTCGAGCTGCGCCTTGAGGAGGTCGCCCTGCTTGCGGGCCGCGGTGGCTAGCAGGACCAGCCGGTCGACAGGTGTGCGCGACGCGGCAAGGATCCCGACCAGGCCGCCCTCGCTGTGTCCGACCAGCGTGACCCCAGAGAATTTCCCGCTCGAGCGCAGATAGTCGATCAGCGCGGCCGCGTCATCGACGTAGTCCATGAAGCGAAAATCCTCAGGCTTACCGAACGCAGGCTTCCAGCCGCCGGCGCCGCGCTTGTCGTAGCGCAGCGTTGCGATGTTGTGTGCGACGAGCTGCTCCGAGAGTTTTTTCAGCGTTGCCGGCTTGATCTGCGGTCCATTGCCATCATGGTCGGTGGACCCGGAGCCCGCGATCAACAACGCGACCACCGGCCGTTCGACACCGGTGGGGATGGAGAGCACCGCGTCGATGGCGCCGACCTGGACCCTGCTCTCTTCGGCCGACGCGCGCGCCGCAACGATCGAGACCAGGAGCGCGAGCGCGAGGCGCAATGCGCGCACGCCTATCACTCGATCTTGCGCGCCTCCTCCGGCAGCATGATCGGAATGCCGTCGCGGATCGGATAGGCGAGCTTGGCCGAGCGCGAGATCAGCTCCTGCCTCGCCACATCGAATTCCAGCGGACCCTTGGTCAGCGGACAGACCAGAATTTCGAGCAATTTTGGATCGACGGTGTTTTCGGGGCGTTCGGGCGAGGCGGTCATGAAGGGTCTCCGGTATCACGGCCACCGTAGCATACCGGCAACGGCACTGTCGCCAAGCGCATGATCCGGAAAAGTGCCAAGCGGTTTTCCAAAAGGATCATGCGCAAACAAGAATCTAGCCGCGCGCGAGGCGCAGCAGCTCATCGAGCAACGCCTGTCGGCTGTCGTCCGGCGGAGGCTTGTCGGAGAATGTGACACCGAGAAACGTCCAGTAGAGAATTTGCGCGCGGATTTGGGCATCGTTCGGCTCAACGCCGGTCCGCTGCAACATCGTTTCGAGATAATCGAGCCGTCGCCGGTCGATGGCCTGGACGGCGGCGCGGGCCGCCGTATCGAAGCTGGCCCAGCTGCGCACGGCTTTCTCCAGCGTCAGCCGTTCGGAAAACACCCTGGTCAGCAGCCGCGCTAGCGGATCTTCGCCTCGTTCTCCGGCCTCCAGGTCGGCAATGACCTGTTCGGCTGCGACCTCGCGCCAGTGTTTCAGGATCGCGGCGTGGAACGCGGCGATGTCGGCGAAATGCCAGTAGAAGCTGCCGCGCGACACCCCCATCGTCTTCGCAAGCTTCTCGGCCTTCAGCGCCGCAAACCCGCTTTTCGCGAGGACTTTCAGGCCAAGGTCGAGCCAGTCGCGGGCTGACAGCTGTTCGCTCATGATACCCAAACCATACACAAGTGTATTGACGGGCGGAAGTCCCCGACATAGTCTCCATACACGACTGTATGGAGATCTCTCATGCGCGATCTGTTGCTGCAAGCTGCCGGAGCCGTAGCCATTCTCGGCGCGCTGGTCCATGCGGTGATCGGGGAAACGCGTGTGTTCACGCGCGTTCAGATCGAGCCGGCCCGGCTAAAACTCCTGATCTGGCTGGTCTGGCAGGCCTTCACGCTGGCCTGGATTGCCTGCGGCGTGCTGCTGTTCGCGGCTCCCTGGATGGGATCGGAGCCGGCGCGGCACTGGATCATTGTCGTGCTCGCGCCGGTGTTTGCGTTTGCGGCTTTCGCCAATGCCTTCGCCACGCGCGGCCGGCATTTCGGCTGGATGGTGCTCAGCGCCGTCGTCGGAATGGCGCTGGCCGGCTATTGAGCGGGCCGATCGCGATCCCGCCGGTGCAGGTCGACGATGGCGCTGGAATGGATCCAGTTTAGAGCGAGTCTCTTTGCCGCGGCTCGGCCGAGCGGTTAGCTGAAGCCACTCATCCATTGAGGAGCAGATGCGCGGCGATGCCGTCGACAATGCAATTCGGCCAATATGGGGTCACGGATTTGCTGGGTTCCGCCATCGCGCTATCGTCGACGCAGGGGCCGACATGGGCTCAACTTGCAGCAGAAATGCGCGTTCCGTCGTCGCAATGCGCCAAGGTCAAGTCACGCGAGGTCGATCGTTCGGGCTTGCCCAGTTCGGCAACATTCCGGCACAAATTGGGCGACTCCGGGATTCGTTTGCGAATTTTGATCTGGCTCAACATTGCGGGCGGCTGGTACACGTTTGTTACGATGATGATGATAAAAGATCTTTCACTTGCCGCCGTTTGCGCAGTCGCAATAATCCACGCGTCTTCTTCGGCCATCGCGCAGGATGCGACGGAAATCCAGGTGACCTACTCCAACGGCCAGTTCCAGCCGAGCGAGCTCCGCGCACCGGCGGATCGACCTGTCGTATTCAGGGTCAAGAACCTGGATCCGGCGGCGATGGAGTTTGAAAGCGAGTCGCTCCGGGTCGAGAAGGTGGTTGCCGGCAAGACCGACGGCGTCATCAATGTGCGTGCGCTCAAGCCGGGACGCTATGAGTTCCACGACGACTTCAACGACAAGGCGCGCGGCGCCCTGACTGTGCAATAGGTGCCCCTGTGCTGGCTGCGCTCATCATCGTCTTCCGCGAGGTTTTTGAGGCCGGGCTCATCGTCGGCATCGTGCTCGCGGTCACAGGCGAGGTCCCCAATCGCAATCGCTGGATCGGCGGAGGGGCGCTGGCCGGCGGACTTGCGGCCTGCCTGGTGGCGGCGTTCGCCGGCGCGCTGTCCGAGCTGTTCGAGGGAATGGGACAGGAGCTGTTCAACGCGGCCATCCTGCTGGTCGCGGTCCTGATGCTGACCTGGCATAATGTGTGGATGGCGCGGCACGGCCGGGAAATAGCCGGCGAATTGCGCGCGGTCGGACAGGCGGTCGCGGATGGCAGCAAGCCGCTGCTCGCGCTCGCCGTGGTGGTCGGTGTGGCCGTGCTTCGCGAGGGCAGCGAGGTCGCGCTGTTTCTCTATGGCGTGGCGACCTCCGACGGCGGTTCGGGAATGAGTTTTCTGGCTGGTGGCCTGATGGGGCTGGTGCTGGGCGGCGCGGTCTGTCTAATGACTTATCAGGGCCTGATGCGGATTCCGCCGCGCGCGCTGTTTGCGTCGACGACGATGCTGATCACGCTGCTGGCGGCCGGGATGGCGGCGCAGGCGGTCGCCTTTCTCGAGCGCGCCAACTGGCTGACGTCCCTCGATCGTGTGATGTGGAACAGTTCCAGGTTGCTGCCGGATCGCAGTCTTGCCGGCCGCACGCTGCACACGCTGGTCGGCTACACGGACCAGCCGACCGAGATGCAGCTCGTCGTCTATATCGCCGTCATCGTCGCCACTTTCGTGCTGATGCGGCTGACCGCGCCAAGCCAAGGGGGCCGGCCGGGGCACGCCGTCCGAGCCGCGTAAATGGCTGTCTCTACTGCAGCGGCGGATCGCCGCTGGTGCGCTTCTTGGCGAGATCCATCTCGGTCACCGCGATCAGGATCTCCGCCCGGGTCTTCAGGTCGGGCGCCTCGAGCATGGCCTGCTTCTCCGCCGGGCCATAGGGCGACATCATCGCGAGCGCATTGACCAGCGCCTCGTTGGGGGCGGTCTCGACCCCGTTCCAGTCGACGCTGAGATTGTTGGCCTTGAGAAATTCGGCAAGCGCCACCAGCAGCGCCTCGCGGTCAACCGCGTCCTCGCCCTTGCGCGCGGTGAAATCGTCGAGGAACGGGAAATAGTCCACCCTGCATTGCCGGTAGGCCGTCTGCACGGTCAGCTCCTCGACCACGCGGAAGCGTGCAATTCCCGTCAGCTCGAGAATGTAGCGGCCGTCGCCGGACTCGGCGAGCTGGGTGATGCGCCCGACGCAGCCGACGCGAAACAGCACCGGATTGTCCTCGTTCGACGAATGCGTCACGTCGGGCTGGATCATGCCGATCAGCCGGTGACCGTCGCGCAAGGAGTCGTCCACCATCGCAAGATAGCGCGGTTCGAAAATGTTCAGCGGCATCTGGCCGCGCGGCAGCAATAGCGCGCCGGCGAGCGGAAACACCGGAATGATCTCAGGAAGCTCGGCGGGCCCGCGATATTCGGCGTTGATCGGCATCGGCTGCGCGCCCTCTGCTTGTCGATATCCTCTGGAAACGCTATGCGCCGGAGCATGATCGCTTCGGAAAAACGCTTGGCACCTTGCGAGTGCGGCCCTCGGGTCCGGATCATGCGCCCATGCGTCACGAAAACAGGATCGTCGAGAGCCGCTTTCGTCCTTCGATGGTGGACTCGTCGGTCCCGCCCCAGGCCTCGAACAGCTGCACGAGCTGCTTGCGCGCGCCGTCCTCGTTCCACTTGCGGTCGCGCTTGACGATCTCGAGCAGCTGGTCGGTCGCTTCCTTGCGCTTGCCGAGCGCATTCAGCGCGGTCGCAAGATCGAAGCGGGCCTGATGGTCGAGCGGATTGGCCGCGACCTGCTTTTCCAGCTCCGTGACCGGGCCGACCGACTGGGCCTGTTCGGCGAGGTCGATAGCGGCCTGAACCGCCTTCACGGCCGGATCGTTGCGTTTGGATTCCGGCACCATCGCGAGCGTCTGCTTGGCCTGCTCGATCGCGTCGGTCGTGACATAGCACTTCGCAAGCCCGGCAAGCGCCGGGATGTTGGTGGCGTCGACCGCGAGCGCTTCGGCATAGATCTGCGCGGCACCCGCGGGATCGCCTTCCGCCAGGACGGCCTCCGCCTCCTTCAAAATCTCCGCGATGTTCGGCTCGCCGATGGCGGGCACACCCTTGGTCAATTTCTCGATGAAGGCGGCGACCTGGCTCTCCGGGAGAGCGCCCATGAAACCGTCGGCCGGCTGACCGCCGACGAAGGCGATCACGGCCGGGATCGACTGGATTCCCATCTGGCCGGGAATCGCCGGATGCTCGTCGATGTTCATCTTGGTCAGCTTGACCTTGCCCTTGGCGGCGCGCACCAGCTTTTCCAGGACAGGAGTCAGTTGGCGGCACGGTCCGCACCACGGTGCCCAGAAATCGACGAGGACCGGTTGGCGCCGTGATTCCTCGATCACGTCCTTCATGAAACTATGGGTGGTCGTCTCCTTGATCAGATCGGGTGCTGCCTGCGGCGTCGCGCCGCTGCCCTGCTCTACTATGGTCACGGGGATCCTCGTCCGATGTCTGGAATGGACCGCGTTCTAGCACGGCCCGCGCATTTGTTCTTGGAACTTCCGCTCCTTAGGTGGCGGTTTGCATGGAAATTTCAATCGGTTCGGCGGCGCCCGGCCGCGGAACCTCGGAGATCGGGTGGCGCGCGCCACAGGCTGTGAGCCAGGCTTGCGGGCAATGCGAGCCCGCGCCGCGACGAGCCCGCCGGCACGATCCGCGGTCGGTTCGCGAGTGGCTCGAATCGGACCGCCTTGAGTGTCGGAACCGGCCACGAAGCCGTGAGCAAGCCCGATTCGGTGCCTGTCGCCTGGCGATTCGGGGCTGTTTCACCGTCCGAAATCATGATTTCGGACAATTTAACCGCCTCCGGACCGTCGTCTGACTGTTGCATTCAGGGTCGGCATTTGGCATAGGTCTCCCCGTTGCCGGCGACATCGCTGGCGGCACACCGGATGCGGGTGTAGCTCAGTGGTAGAGCACGACCTTGCCAAGGTCGGGGTCGAGGGTTCGAGCCCCTTCGCCCGCTCCAATTTTTCTCCGTCGATCGTCAATCCGGAAGCGCCGCGATCTCCTCTTCGGGGTCGAGATGCACAGGCCGCCAGCCAAGCTCGGTCCTTGCTTTTGCTCCGCTCAGCCGCTGGTCACGGCCATAGCCTCTTGCCCACGCGCCAAGTTCGCAGGCGACCTGATCGGCGGAAATGATTTCTGGCGCCTGGTCGACCTGGCCGAAGCGTCTTGCAAAGGCGCGCGCGATCCGCCCCACCTCGAGTCCCTCGATCGCCGCGCCGATGTAGCTGGAGCCGCGAGGCGCCGCGTCGAGCGCGAGCGCGTAAAGCTCGGCCAGATCGTCACGGTGCACCAGCGGCCATCGGACGGCTTCGTCCCCCACGATGCGGATTGCGGCGCGTGCACGCGCATCCTCGGCAATGCGGCCGAAAACGCCGTCATCGGCCGTGTAGACCATTGCCGGATGGATCACGATGCCGTCGACTGCGGGGGAGGACAGAATGCGCCTTGCGTGAGGGACCATCCACGCAAAGGCCGGCAGCGGAGAAAATGGCGCATCCTCGGCTACGGCATCGTTGCCGGTTGCGCCAAACAGCCAGCATCCGCCGGTATAGATGAAGCGCGGCCGCTGTCGCTGCCCGGCGAACCTCTGCAGCATTGCATCCAGCAAACCGCGGTCGAGCGTACTCATGTCGCTCTCGAAATCGCAGGCCAGATGGACGATCGCGTCGATCGGCGGCAGCCGTTCAATCCACGATGCCGGGCTTGCGATGTCGCCCATCAGTGCCTGGCAGCCCGCGCTGCGTAGTTTCTCCGCCGACGTGTCCGATCGGGCCAGTCCGGTGAGCCGGTGTCCGTGCCGGATGAAGGCGCGAACAACGCTCGTGCCGATGAACCCGGTCCCGCCGAGAACGAAGACATGCACGCTCGCTCTCCCGTTTGATCTGAATCGTTCGGATCATGCCGCTTGAGGATCGGCCGTGCTCGCGTCCCATGCATCTCGCGCTGCAGCACACGCACGAGAACCGACTTTTGCCCGATCGTGTTGACCGACATTTGTCCGAGCGTCTCAAGAACGACCCGGCCTGGTTGCGATCCGCTTCTCAGCGCTGGTGGATGTGCTACCATTTTTCCAGGTTTGTCCCGATCCTGTCGGGAAACCCAAAAGGTTCGTCTCTCAAAAGCGTTTCGAACAATAAACAGTCGCAGCACCAATGGCTGCAATAGGGGAGTGACGCGATGATATCGGCTTTCCATAAATCCGTTCTTGCGCTCGCAACGATAGGGCTCGTCGCGGGGACGGGCTTTGCCAATGCGCAGCAGCAGGACAAGGACCGCGCGCTGAAGAAATACGAGTCGGGCACCAAGGAGTTCTGGACCCATCCGCCGGATGACTGGTTCCTCGGCGACGAGACCGAGGCTCAGAAGGGGCTGGCGCCGCCCTCCGGGCCGCCGACCGGCGCCTCCGATTCCGAGCTCGCCAGCACCATCAAGAAGATCAAGCTGCCGTCGGGCTTCAAGATCGAGGTCTGGGCCTCGGGCGTGCTGGCGGCGCGCCAGATGGCCTGGGGCGACAAGGGCACCCTGTTCGTCGGCTCGTTCGGCCTCGGCAACGTCTATGCCATCACCGACAAGGACGGCAAGAAGGAGGTCAAGACCATCCTGAAGGGCCTCAACATGCCCACGGGTCTGGCCTACCGCGATGGCGCGCTCTACGTCATCGCCGTCGACAAGCTGATCAAGTACGAGAACGCCGAGGCCAATCTCGACAATCTCGGATCCGGCAAGGTCGTCTATGACGACATGCCGTCCTATGCCGCGCATGGCTGGAAATATCTCGCCGCCGACAAGGAAGGCTGGTTCTACGTCCCGTTCGGCCCGCCCTTCAACATCGGCATTCCGCCGACCAGCGTGTCGCAGATCCGCCGCGTCGATCCCAAGACCGGCAATGCCGAGATCTGGGCGCTCGGCGTTCGCAACTCGGTCGGCGGCGACGTTGATCCGCGCAGCGGCAAATACTGGTTCACCGAGAATGCGCGGGACTGGGTCAGCGACGACCTGCCCTCGGACAAGCTGAACATGATCAGCAAGATGGGCGAGCATTTTGGCTATCCCTATTGCCACCAGGGCGATCTGCCGGATCCGAAATTCGCGATGGGGCACAAATGCTCTGAGTTCACCCCGCCCGTGCTCAACCTCGGCGCCCATGTCGCCCCGCTCGGCATGAAGTTCTATACCGGCGACCAGTTCCCCGCCGAGTACAAGAACAACATCCTGATCGCGGAGCACGGCTCCTGGAATCGGCACAAGTACCAGGGCGGGCGGATCGTGCGCGTCATCGTCGGCGCGGACGGCAAGCATCCGAAGGAAGAGGTGTTCGCATCGGGCTGGATCGAGGGCGACCAGGGCTATCTCGGCCGGCCTGCTGACATCATTCTGGCCAAGGACGGCTCGATCCTCGTCGCCGACGATTGGGCCGGTGCGATCTATCGCATCAGCTACAGCAAGAAGTGACGTTTTGACGATCGGGGCTGCGGTCGCACGATCGTGCGGCCGCGGCCCTTTGCTTTTCGCAGCCGACGAGCGTCGGACCGCAGGACATCAACGGCCGGCACAAGGCCGAGTAAATCGAGGAAACATGATGCGCAAGGCAGGAGCGACGGCCGCGTTGCTGGCCGCAATCTTTGGAGGCGGGTCGATTGCCCATGCCGCCGATCTCGCGGCCGGCAAGGCCAAGGCCGAAATCTGCGCCGGCTGCCACGGCGAGAACGGCATCTCGACGACCGAAAACATCCCCTCGCTCGCCGGACAGCAGGATCAGTTCATCCAGTGGCAGCTGGTGTATTTCCGCGCCGGCTCGCGCAAGAACGAAGCGATGCAGCCGATCGTCGAACAACTGAACAATGACGACATCCGCAATCTCGGCGCCTATTTCGCGTCGCTGACACCGCCGAAATCGCCGCCCGACAATGATGCCGACCTGTCGAAAAAGGGCGCGCAGGCCGCGGTGGGTCGCCGCTGCGCCTCCTGCCACACCGATTCCTTTGCAGGCACCAAGGGCGTTGCCCGTCTCACCGGACAGCGCGAGGAATATCTGACCAAGGCGCTGCGCGATTACAAGTCAGGGGCGCGGTTCGGCGGCGCCGGCGGCGCGATGACCGATGTCGCCTATCCGCTGAACGATGAGGAGATCACAGCGCTCGCGCATTATCTCGCGCATCTCTAGGTCTAGGCGACATCAGCCCCGCTGCCTCTCGTAGGCCTTCAGATGCGTGTAGGCGACACGGAGCCGCGGCACCGGCACCTTGGCGCGATCGGCGCGTGCGATGAGATCGCCGATGACGTGATCGGCTTCGACCGGCTGGCCGGCCTTGATATCGCGGAACATCGAGGCGTTCAGCGGCGAGCCTTCGGTGGTCAGCATGGTCAAATTGCGCTCGACGAAGGGCGGGCGGGGCGAAAAACCCTCGGCGGCGGCGGTTTCCCTGCACTCGTCAAAAACGCCGAGCAGAAAATCCTTGCCGCCCGGGGCGGCGAGAATGTTGCCGAGGCTCGTCCGCATCAGGCTGGTCGAGGCGGCGAGCGTGGCCAGAAACACCCATTTCTCCCACATGTCCTGCAGGACGTTTGCGCTGGCCGATGATCCGAACTTGCCGCTGGCGAAAACATCGGCGATGGCGCGCACCCGCTCCGACATCGTGCCGTCGCGCTCGCCGAAGGTGAGCGACTGCATCGGCGCCAGCTGCACCACCTCGCGCGCCTCGTTCAGCGTCACCGCGATCGCGCAGAGTCCGCCGAGCACGCGTTCGCGGCCGAACCGGCCGTCGAGGACGTCGAGGTGATGCATGCCGTTCAACAGCGGGATGATCGCCGTCTGCGGCCCGACCGCCGGTGCAAAGGACTTTATCGCGTCGTCGAGGTCGTAGGCCTTGCAGGAGAGCAGCACGACGTCGAAGTGATCCCTGAGTGTGTCGGCCCGCACGGCCTGAGGATTTTTCAGCGTGACGTCGCCGTTCGGGCTCTTGATGACGAGGCCGTTTGCAGCGAGTTCGCCGGCCCGTCGCGGCCGGACCAGAAAGGTGATGTCGCGTCCCGCCTGCAGCATCCTGCCGCCAAAATATCCGCCGATGGCGCCGGCACCGACCACGAGAACACGCATTGTTTGGTCCTTCTTTTTGTTCTTCTTGAGCGAAGCGAACAGCTAGCAAGGCGAATGGTATCTTGAGCGCGGCCTGTTCGCTATCCACTATCCGTCATTGGCCCCCTACGACGTGCCGAGGATCATCTCCTCGACGTCGCGCAACTGTTCCTTGCCGAAGAACATTTCGCTGCCGACGAAAAAGGTCGGCGAGCCGAACGCGCCGCGCTCGACCGCGTCTTGCGTGTTCGCAAGCAGCCTGGCTTTCACCTCCGGTTCTTGCGCGCGCGCGAGCAGTTTGGCGCCGTCGAGGCCGCTCGCAGTGAGCGCCGCGATCGCCACCTCCGGGTCGTCCATCTTCTTCGGTTCCCGCCACATGTGATGGAAGGCGGCCTCGACATAGGGCGCAAATACGCCCTCGAGCTGGGCGGCGATCGCGCCGCGCATCAGGTTGAGCGTGTTGACCGGGAAGAACGGATTCCACACATAGGGCGCGACCTGGAAGCGCTTGATGAAGCGTTCGGTCTCGACCGCCTGGAATTCGCGCTTGTTCCTGATGCCCGCCAGCGTTTCGGCGGGTGACCTGTTGTTGGTCGCCTTGAAGATGCCGCCGAGCAGGACGGGCACGTAGTCGAAGGTTTGGCCGATGCGCTTCTCGATCGCGGGGATCGCCTCGTGAGCGAGAAAGGCATTGGGGCTGCCGACATCGAACAGGAATTGCGGGCGCGGGCTCACGGCGGTCTCCCCAAGAGAGTTCTTTGCCGGATATTGTGACGCGGTGGGCGTGACACGTCCACCGTTTTTTATGATGATCGTAATATTGCGCCGGCGCCCTCAGACCAGGCGATGGATCGCGCGCCGCCGCCATACCAGCATGTAATAGGCCATCTGCAGCAGGCACATGCTGCAGAAGGCGATCGGGTAGGCCATCCAGATGCCCTCGATCCCGACCAGACGGTTGAGGATGATCGCGGACGGCAGCTCGATCGCGACGACGGCGAAGATCAGGATCGCCAGCGGCATCCACACCGTGCCGCTGGCGCGCATGGCGGCGGAAAAAACCGTGGCCATTCCGAACAGCACTGCGCTCCACAGCACCATGTGGAGCAGGTTCTGCGCCAGCGCGAGCACGGCCGCGTCGGTGATGAAGAAACTCACGATGGTTCTGGACAGCAGATAGACCAGCGCCACGAGTCCGCCGGTCAGGAACACATTCATCTCCAGCCCGCGGCGCACGATGGTGTCGACCAGGCCGGCCTCGCCGCGCCCGATCGCTTGCGCCGCGAAGATCGAGACCGCAATCGCGATCGAGATCGCGGGAAACTGCACGAGCCCCAGCACCTGGTTGACCGCGCCATAGGCCGCGGTGGCACCAGAACCGTAGCCGTTGACGAGGCCGAGCAGCACGAGCTCGGCGAGCGACATCGTCACCATGCCGAGGGCCGATGGGATGCCGAGCCGCAACACGATCCGCAATAGCTTGCCGTTCGGCCACATCGCCCGCAGAAAGGCGGCGTCGATCGCCAGCGCATGGGTGCGCCAGCGCAGATATAGCTGGAGCAATATCAACGTGATGGACGCGGCAATGACGCCGGCCCAGGCGGCGCTGGCGACACCGAGCCGGGGCAGGCCGAGCCAGCCGCGAATCAGGGCAGGCGTCATGACCAGCCCGATCACCGTCGATACCGACAGCGCCAGCAAGGGCGTCACGGAATCGCCGACGCCGCGCATCATCGCGGCCAACAGGATGACGGTGAAGGTCAGCGGCATGCCGATCATCACGATCCGGGCGTAGGAGCTTGCGGCGTCCAGAATATCCGGGGGCGTTGCAAGCGCCGCCAAAAACGGCCGGCTGAACAGCCCGCCCAGAACGGCAATAGTCGTTGCAATCATCAGCGCAACCGACAGCGTCGTTCCGGCCACCGCCTTGACCTTGAGCGGCTCGCCGGCGCCCCAGGCCTGGCCGATCAGAATGCCGGCGCCGGAACTGAGGCCCATCACGAAGGCGATGAAGAAGAACATCACCGGCATGAACACGGAAGCCGCCGCGAGCGCGTCGACACCGATCATCTGGCCGAGATAGGCGCTGTTGATGGTGCCGAACACCGATTGCAGGATGTTGCTCAGCATCATCGGGGCGAGAAAGACCACGAAGGTTTTTCGGGGGAACGAGCTGTTTGACACGGCTTCTTCCTGTCGTGAGGCATGAGGGTGCGAGGCGGCGTGCCGCATCGAGGCGACGTGAATTGCGGCTGCTGCCGGGCCGAAAGCTCAGGCGTTTCGGGTCGCGCTTTCTCGACGCGAACCCGAGCCAACTTCGTTTGAAAACGTTCTAGTCGGCGCGGTCGCTATAGGCGAGCCTGACGACGTGGTCGCGAATGTCGGCAGGCCAGGTGGCGATATGACCGGCCATGCGTCGCCGGTCGTCGGCAAACAGCGCGCGCGTGGCTTCCTCGAAGCCGGGCAGGTTGCCGGCCATCGCCGACATGAAATGGTAGGCGGCTTCGCGTGCCGCACGGGCACGATCGCCGTCGCCGGTGGCGCGGCGTGCCTGCTCGACCAGCTTGCGCAAGGCGACCGAAGCGCCGCCGGGCTGCGCATTGAGCCATTCCCAGTGCCGCGGCAGCAGCGTGACTTCGCGCGCGACCACGCCGAGCTTTGGCCGGCCGCGGCCACGCGGTTCGCTGGCTGGGGCGACGGCGTCGTCTGACTTGCCGTGCTCCAGCTTCCGCGCGAGCCGCGCGACGACGTCCGCGTCCGATCCGCGCAAATCGAGATCGATGGAACGGCCGGTCAAATCATCAAAAATCGTGATCGGCGCCGAGGCCTCGCGCTCGATGTGCTTGATCGCGAGCGCAACCTCGTCGAGGGGACCTGATGCGAGGCGCCGCGCGCCCTCGAAGGCGGTGAAGGTTGAGATCATGACAAGCGCCGTTGTTCTCGTTCGCCAATGCTGTTTATTATCCGGGTAAAATGCGATTGTCAATATTGCCCGGGTAAAAAGTGTCGGCCGGCCTGGATCGCCAATCCCCGGCCTGCCTGTTACGGGAGTGTGAACAAGCGAATTTATTCCGGGGACATCGATGCTGACCGTTCATCACCTCAACAATTCCCGCTCGCAGCGGGTGCTCTGGCTGCTCGAGGAACTCGAGGTGCCCTATGACATCATCCGCTATCAGCGCCAGGCCGACATGCGCGCGCCCAAGGAACTCTTGAACATCCACCCGCTCGGAAAATCGCCCGTCATCACCGATGCCGGCAACACCATCGCGGAGTCCGGCGCGATCGTGGAGTACATCGTCGGCGTTTACGGCGGCGGCCGCCTGATCCCGGCCCCGGATACGCCCGAGCGGCTTCGCTACGTCTACTGGCTGCATTATGCGGAAGGCTCCGCGATGCCGCTGCTTCTCCTGAAGCTGCTGTTCAACATCATGCCGAAGCGCGCGCCGGCGCTGCTGCGTCCTGTCGTGCGCAAGGTCGCGAGCCAGGCGCTGACCACGCTGGTCAATCCGCAACTGAAGCAGCACATGAATTTCTGGGAGAGCGAGCTCGCCAAGAGCGAATGGTTCGCCGGCGAGGAATTCACCGCGGCCGATATCCAGATGAGTTTTGCGCTGGAGGCCGCGGCGGCCCGCGGCGGGCTCGAGCAGGGCCATCCCAATGCGATGGCCTTTCTCGACCGCATCCATGCCCGCCCCGCCTATCAGCGCGCGCTCGAAAAGGGCGGACCTTATGAGGTCGGGCGGTGAAACGCGGCCGGCGAAGGAACGCGGACTTCGGAAAGCGAGGCCTGGTCAGGGGAGCGGTTTCACCGTGACGCCCGGCGGCGGCGCGTCAGCTTCGGGTACGTAGTAATCCGACATCAGCGGGACTTTTGGGTCGACGCTGTAACGCGCAAAGTCGCGGACGCCGTTGGCGTAGAGCACGGTGTCGTCGATGCAGAACTGGCCGGTGAAGTCGCGCGAAGGCTTGGTCAGGATCGCATGCGCGGCGTCGCCCATGATGTCAGGCGTGCGGCTCGCCCGCATTACGGCCTCTCCACCCAGGAGATTGCTCACCGCCGCGGTCGCGATCGTGGTACGCGGCCACAATGCGTTCACCGCGATGCCCGCCCGGCTCAGTTCGGCCGAAAGCCCAAGGACGCACATGCTCATGCCGTATTTGCTGATCGTGTAGGCGGTCGCGCGCTCGAACCATTTTGCCCTCATGTCGAGCGGCGGCGACAGCATCAGGATGTGAGGATTTTCCGCCTTCTTCAGATGCGGGGCGCAATATTTCGAGACCATGAAGGTGCCGCGCGTGTTGACGTCCATCATCAGATCGAACCGCTTCATGTCGGTTCCCTGCGAATCGGCAAGCCGGATGGCGCTGGCATTGTTGACGCAGATGTCGATGCCGCCAAACTCCGCAGCCGTCTTCTCGACTGCATCGACGACCTGCGCCTCGTCGCGAATGTCGCAGACCAGGGGCAGGGCCTGTCCACCGGCGTCCATGATTTCTTCTGCGGCGGTGTAGATCGTGCCTTTCAGCTTTGGATGCGCCTCGACGGTCTTCGCCGCGACGGCGATGTTGGCGCCGTCGCGCGCGGCACGCAGGGCGATCGCGAGCCCGATGCCGCGGCTCGCGCCCGTGATGAACAGCGTCTTGCCCTTGAGCGTGGTCATCTCTGTTCCGATCGCTTTCGGCGCATCACTGCCCTGCGGCTTCCGAGCCGCGGCTGCGGGGATCGGGCGCGCCCTCCAGTCCGGTTTCGGTCACTGCAATCGAATTGGCCGACGTCGGCCCCATCGGCTCGGCGATCTGGTGGCCCTTCGCCTTCAGCGCAGCCAGCACATCGTCGGGAAAGCCGCGCTCGACCAGCACCGTGTCGGGCTGCCATTGGTGGTGCAGCCGCGGCGCGGCGACCGCAGCCGCGACATCCATGCGATAGTCGAGCACGTTGACGATGACCTGAAGCACGGTCGAGATGATCCGGCTGCCGCCGGGCGAGCCGGTCACCAGCACTGGCCGGCCGTCCTTCAACACGATGGTCGGCGTCATCGAGGAGAGCGGCCGTTTTCCCGGGCCCGGGAGGTTGGCCTCGTAGCCGACCAGGCCGTAGGCGTTGGACGCGCCGGGCGCCGCGGTGAAGTCGTCGAGCTCGTTGTTGAGCAGCACGCCCGTGCCTTCGGCCACCAGGCCGACGCCATAGGGGAAGTTCAGCGTATAGGTGTTGCTGACGGCATTGCCGGAGCTGTCGACCACCGAGAAGTGCGTGGTGTTAAGACCCTCATGCGGCGAGGTCACCGCGAGCATCTCGTTCCACGGCGTGGCGCGGTCGGGATTGATGCTCGCGCGCTGCTTTTCCGCATAGTCCTTCGCGATCAGGGTCGCGATCGGCGTGTTGGTGGACGCCGGGTCGCCGAGATAGCGTGCACGATCGGCATAGGCCCGCTTCATCGCCTCGATCATCAGATGCAGCGAGGCCGTAGATCCCTGCTTGATGTCGGCCATCGGAAAGCCTTCGAGGATGTTCAGCATTTCCACCAGCACGACCCCGCCGGAGGAAGGCAGCGGCATCGAGACGATGTCATAGCCGCGATAGCTGCCGCGCACCGGCTGGCGGATGACGGCCGTGTAGGACTTCAGGTCCTCCATTGTCATGATGCCGCCGGCGTCGTCGACTGCCTTGACCAGCTTTTCGGCCACCGGCCCTTCGTAGAAGCCGCGCGGACCCTGCGCCGCAATCGCCGACAGCGTTGCGGCGAGGTCGGGCTGCACGAATCGGTCGCCGTCCTGCAATGGCGTGTCGTCGCTGTGCGAAAACAGTTTTGCCGAGGACGGCCAGCGCACGATCCGCTTGTGCCACTCCGGCAACGTGTCGGCGACATGATCGGTCACGACAAATCCGTCCCGCGCCAGCTCGATCGCGGGCTGCAGCAGTTCGGCGAGCGTGAATTTGCCGGAGCCATATTTCTCCAGCGCCAGCGCCAGGCCGGCGACGGTCCCGGGCACGCCGATGCCGAGCGCGGAATCCCGCGACTTCGCGGCATCGGGCCTGCCGTCGGAGCCGAGAAAGATCTGCGGCGTGGTCGCGGCGGCCGCCGTCTCGCGATAGTCGATCGCGACATCCTCGCCGCGCCCGCGCATGTGGATCACCATGAAGCCGCCGCCGCCGATGTTCCCGGCGATGGGATAGGTCACGGCCATGGCAAAGCCGGTCGCAACAGCCGCATCGACAGCGTTGCCGCCGCGCCTGAGAACGTCGGCGCCGATCTGCGCGCCCAGCCTGTCCTGCGCCACCACCATGCCGTGTTCGGCTGGAACGGAATGCACGGAATCGAGTGGCGGAGGGGTATAGACGCGGCGCCCGTCCTGCGCGGCCGCCGGCATGAGTGTGAGGATGCAGAGCGCGAAGCTCGCGAAAAACGCCCGACGGTCGAGAGCCGTGAAAATCATCCTTCGCCCCGGGATCTGGCCCAAGCAATCGAATGTCGTCTGCATGGTATATGGACTCCATGGAACTTGGCAAAACGCGGAGATGTGATTGTGAGAGGTGTCTTGCGATGGCAGTGACCACGGTCGACGCTGGCGATACGACGCGCTTGAAGGCCTATCCGCCGCGATCGGCCGTCATCAGCTGGATTTTCTTCGACTGGGCGGCGCAGCCCTATTTCACGCTGATCACGACGTTCGTGTATGCGCCCTATTTCGCCACGCATATTGCATCCAATCCAGCCAACGGGCAGGCGCTGTGGGGATTTGCCACCGCCGCCAGCGGCATGATGATCGCGCTGCTGTCGCCCGTGCTCGGTGCCATCGCCGATGCCACCGGCCGCCGTAAACCGTGGATCGCTGTCTTCGGCGCGATGCTGGTGATCGGCTCATCGCTGATGTGGTTGGGTCGTCCCGGCGACGAGGCCGGTATTCCGGCGCTGCTCGTCGCCTATGGCCTCGCCACCGTCGGCGTCGAGTTCGCAACCGTGTTCAACAATGCGATGATGCCGACGCTGGTGCCGCCGGACCGCATCGGCCGCCTCTCCGGCACCGGCTGGGCGACCGGCTATATCGGCGGCATTTTGAGCCTGATCCTGGTGCTCGGCTTTCTGGCCGCCAATCCCGACACGGGCCGCACGCTGTTCGGCCTAATACCGCTGTTCGGGCTCGATCCGGCGAGCCATCAGGGCGATCGCATTTCGGGTCCTTTGACCGGGATCTGGTTCGTCGTCTTCGTGCTGCCGATGTTTCTGCTGACGCCGGACTATCCGGCGCGAAGCCGCCTGCGCGATGCATTGCGCATGGGGCTATCCGAGCTCAGGCGGACGCTGGCCGAACTGCCGAAGCACAAATCGCTGGCTGCGTTCCTGCTCGCGAACATGATTTATACTGACGGGCTGGTGTCGCTGTTCGCCTTCGGCGGCATCTACGCCGCCGGCACGTTCGGCTGGAACACGATCCAGATCGGCACCTTCGGCATCATCCTCGCGATCGCCGGCACGTTTGGCGGCTGGCTCGGCGGCAAGCTCGATGACGCGCTTGGACCCAAGCGCGTCATCGCCGGCAGCATCACGATCCTGCTGGCGGCGATCGTGGCGATCCTGCTGGTCAGCACGGACTCCATCTTCTTCATTAGCGTCACGCCGCCGGTCCCGGGCGGCCCGCTGTTCGCGTCGGCCGCCGAGCGTGCCTACCTGATCCTGGGCTGCTGCATCGGTGCGGTCGGCGCGCCGCTGCAGGCGGCGTCGCGCTCGCTGCTGATCCGCATGGCGCCCAGAGACCGCGTTGCGCAATATTTTGGCTTGTTCGCGCTGACCGGGAAGGTGACGTCCTTCATCGGCCCATTGCTGATCGGCATCGTCACCGCGATCACCGCGAGCCAGAAGGCGGGTATGGCCACGCTGGTGCTGTTCTTCGTGACGGGGCTTGCACTGCTGGCAAGAGTGAGGGAGTAGCCACTTGCCGTCATTCCGGGGCGCGCGGAACGCGCGAACCCGGAACGACGTGCTTTGGATCAATGCCGGAAATGCCGCACGCCGGTGAACACCATGGCGATGCCGTGCTCGTCGGCGGCCTTGATCACCTCGTCGTCGCGCATCGAGCCGCCCGGCTGGATCACCGCGGTGGCGCCGGCTTCGACGCAGGCGAGCATGCCGTCGGCAAACGGGAAGAAGGCGTCGGAGGCCACGACCGAACCCTTGGTCAGCGGCTCCGCAAGCTTCAGCTCCGTTGCGGCATCCTGCGCCTTGCGCGCCGCGATGCGCGCCGAATCGACCCGGCTCATCTGCCCCGCGCCGACGCCGACGGTCGCGAGGTCCCTCGCATAGACGATGGTGTTGGACTTGACGTGCTTGGCAACGCGAAAGGCAAACATCAGGTCGCGCATCTCGGCCTCGGTCGGTGCGCGTCTTGTGGCCACCTTCAGCACCATGTCGTCGACAACGGCATTGTCGCGGCTTTGCACCAACAGTCCGCCGGCAACCGTCTTCGCGGTCAGGCCGCGCGCGCGAGGATCAGGCAGACTGCCGGCCAGCAGGAGGCGCAGATTCCTGCGCTTGGCGAGGATCGCGATCGCCTCTTCGGAGGCATCGGGTGCGATGATCACCTCGGTGAAGATTTCGGTCACGGCGCGCGCGGTCTCGGCGTCCAGCGTCCGATTGAGCGCAATGATGCCGCCGTAGGCCGAGGTGGAATCGCAGGCCAGCGCCTTGCGATAGGCGCTGGCAAGATCAGGCCCCTCGGCGACGCCACAGGGATTGGCGTGCTTGACGATCACGCAGGCCGCGGTGCGCTTGGGATCGAACTCGGCAATGCATTCATAGGCCGCGTCGGTGTCGTTAATGTTGTTGTACGAGAGCTCCTTGCCCTGCAGCTGCCGTGCGGTGGAGACGCCTGCGCGCTTGTCCGGCAGCGCATAGAACGCCGCATTCTGATGCGGGTTCTCGCCATAGCGCAGCGACTGGATCAGCCGGCCGCCGAAGGCGCGGAAATCCGGCGTTTCGGTCTCGAGCTCGCCGGCAAACCAGTTCGAGATCGCCGCATCATAGGCCGCGGTGCGCGCATAGGCTTTGGCCGCAAGGCGGCGGCGCAGGTGACGCGTGGTCGAGCCCTGGTTGGCCGCGAGTTCATCCAGCACGGCCTGATAGTCGGCCGCCTCGACCACGACCGCGACATCGTCGTGATTCTTCGCCGCGGCGCGGATCATCGCGGGTCCGCCGATGTCGATATTCTCGATGCACTCGGCGAAATCGGCGCCTTTCTCGACGGTCGCCTCGAACGGATAGAGATTGACCACCAGAAGATCGATCGGCGCGATGCCATGCGCCGTCATGGCACTGGTATGCTCGGCATTGTCGCGGATCGCGAGCAGGCCACCATGCACCTTTGGATGCAGGGTTTTCACCCGTCCATCCATCATTTCCGGAAAGCCGGTGAGCTCGGAGACGTCCCTGACCTTCAGCCCCGCGGCCGAAATCGCTTTCGCGGTGCCGCCGGTGGAGACGAGTTCGATGCCGTGCGCGGCCAGCGCGCGGGCGAACTCAATCAGGCCGGTCTTGTCGGAAACGGAGAGCAAAGCGCGGGTGACGCGGCGGAGCTGTTGGGTCATGGGCAAGATCCTTTGCGAAGGAGTTTCGTTTTGCCCAGGCGCACGGCTGCTTGTCCCGCGCTTCCTGATGGTGCTCCATCCAAAGTCGCCAGTCGCGCGAGTGGCCACGGGTTAGCAGCTTTCGACGATGCCCACAATGGAGTGGCGAGCGGATCTCAGAGCGGCAATTCCGGCTCGCGCCTGGCGTTGCGCCGGGCCGCGGTCAGCGTCGCCGACGTCGCGGATCGCACAAAACTCCAGCGGATCGAGGTGGCCTGCCGGGAATCCTGCCGGATCACGATCTGGGCGGTCCGGCGCGGCCCGTCATTGCCGGACAGGAACACGCTTTCCTCGAGATCGACCTTGTCCTCGAGCGCCTCGAAGGTCCAGACGTCGCGGTTCGGCAGCACCAGCATCACGCCGCGCGCATCGCTGAGCCGGCTCGCCTTGACCGACGGATGCAGATGAAAGCGCACCGCGAAGTCGGTGTCGGCACCCCGGCCACGTCCGCTGGAGGCGGGCACGATGATGTCCTCGCCCTCGAGCCGCGATCCGTCCGAGGCGGCCATCAGGACGCGGCGGTGCAGGACACCGAACTGGTGGGCGTAGCCGTCATGGGAAACTGTCAGCATGGTTCCGTCGGGGACATCCTGACGCGAGAGTTCGACATTGGAAGGACCCGAGACGATCGGCGCGCCGTGCAGGAAGCGCTTCATCGCGGTCATCTCGATGAACTGGCACGACGATGTGTCATGGTATGTCAGTGTGGAATGCGCCGCGGTGCTGCGGGCAAAAGCCCGCCAATTGTCGCGGCCGTTGGACGGCATGCCGCAATTGATCACGATCCGGTTCGGTCCTGACGACAGTTCGAAGGACAAAGAGCCGGCATGGGCTTCGTGGCTGACGTTGGCCGGCGGCGGCGGGCCGGTATCCATGATCACGGTCATCGGCCCGCCGTCGAGGCGCTGGAAGCCGGAATGCGGCATGCCGGCCATCGGCGTGCCGTGCGTATCGTCATAGGCGAGCAGCGTCGCCAGGAGGTCGGAAGGAGTGCCGCTCATGCCGTTGAACAGCGCGATCGAGCCGTCGCCGTGACGGAAGAAGCGCAGCATCGGCATCATGCGATCGATTGCGTTCAGCAGCGCCGGAGGCGGCGCGATGTTGCGCGCGGCAAAAGTCTGGCGCAGCGGCAACAGGTCGATCAGGAGCTCGATCAGGGCGCCGGGGTTGCGGGAGATGTGTCCGCCATCAGGCAGGACCTGGCGCTGCAATTCATCCGACAGCCGCCGCGAGGCGCTTCGCGCATGGCGGCCCTGATTGGCGAGGCAGAGCGAGGCATAGCAGAGTGCAATCAGCACCTGCAGCCGCGGCACGCCATCGGGCACGTCGAGCATCGCATAGCGCAGATAGCGGATTTCCCGCGTCAGCCAGCGCAGATACCGCCGATAGAATTTTCCATCGGTGTCACCCAGCACCAGCGGTGCCTGCGACAACAGCGAAATCACCCGCCGCGACAGCACATCGGCGCGACGGCCGATCGGACGCCGGTTGGCCGGGTTGGTGATCCAGTCGTCGACCAGCGAGCGGGCATTGGCGCGGGTCAGCGCGGTATCGGCGGCGCGCAAGTGGCGCAGCCAGCCGAAACCGAGCAGCGCCACCTCCCAATCCTCCGACGGCGGTTCGAGATCGAAGATCGAGCGGCCGTGGCAGGTCACGATCTTTCCGGCGAACACGAAGCGGCCGGCATAGATCTCGGCGGCGCGGGTGGCATCCGCGGTACGCAGGTCGTGCGGGGCAATGATCAGGCGGTCGGTGCGGCCGGGCCACAATTGCGAGAGCGCAACCGAGCTGCCGCTTGCGCGCGCAGCCACGCTGCGCGCGAAACGGTCCATGATCAGCGTCGATATGCGTCTGCGTTGTGCGGCGGACACGCCTGGCCTTAATTGCGGGGGATTCGTTCGCTTAAGCTCTTTTTAGTCTGGAAACGCCTTCAATTCACCCTCTCGGGGGCCGCCGAAACGGCGCCATGGCGCCGAAATCCTGTATAAAATCAGCATTCAACCACTATTTTGGCGTCTGAGGTTCAGTTCCCGCACAAGCGTGGCGGGGCTTTGCCCGGGGTCAGGCGCCTCGCACTAGCCGTGCCGCGTAAAAGCCGTCAAGTCCGCCCAGGCGGGGCTCGGGATTTGGCAGGTGGCAGGGCAGGGTACGCAAATCGCCGTCGGAGGTGACGATTTCGGCGAGGCCTGCGACCTCGCCAGCCTCGATCGGGATGCGGCGCATCTCCGATGTTTCGGCCAGAAGTGCCGATATCGCCTGCTCGCCTTCCTCCGGCTCCAGCGAACAGGTGCAATAGACCAGCATCCCGCCTGGTTTGAGCATGGCAGCGGCCCGCCGCAGCAGGCGCCCTTGCAAGCCGGTCAGGCCGGCGAAATCGACGTGCTGCCGCAGCCAGGCGACGTCGGGGTGGCGGCGGATGGTGCCCGTCGCGCTGCAGGGCGCATCGACCAGGATGCCATCGAAGCCGCCATTGGCGCCCTGCCATTCAGTCGCGTCGGCGACCTCGACGCCGGCCTCCAGATGCAGCCGTGTCAGGTTGTCGCGCAGCCGGGCGATCCGCGCCGGAGAGCGGTCGACGGCGACCACATTGGCGCCGGCCTGCGCCAGTTGCGCGGTCTTGCCGCCGGGCGCGGCGCAGAGATCGGCAATGCTCTTTCCATCGACCGCGCCGAACAGGCGCGCGGGCAGGGCGGCGGCGGCATCCTGCACCCACCACGCGCCCTCCGCAAAGCCCGGCAGCGTCGTCACCGAACCCTGCAGCAGCGTCCGAACCGTACCGGTCGGGAGCATTTCGCCGTGCAGGCGACTCGCCCAGGTACCGGCATCGGACTTGACGGTGATGTCGAGTGACGGTTCCTGGCCGAGCGCCAGCGCGATATCCCGCGCGGTCGCTTCGCCGTAATGGGCCTTCCAGCGTGCGAGGAGCCAGGCTGGAATGTCGAGCACCTCGGATCCGACCTCCTCGACGATCGTCCGTCCCTCGCGCGCGCAGCGGCGCAGCACCGCGTTGACGAGACCGGCATATTTGGCGGCGCGCCGGTCGGACTGCACCAGCCGCACCGAGAGGTCGACGGCGGCATGATCCGGCACGTCCATCCAGAGGATTTGCGCCGCGCCGATCAGCAGCGCACTTTGTGCGCGCGGCGCGTCGGTCGGGACGCCGCGATCGAGCAGGCGCGACAGCAGATGGCCCAGTGTCCCGAGCCGGCGCAGCACGGTTGCGACCAGACGCCGCATCAGCGCTCGATCGCGATCATCGAGCATTTTCAAGCCTGGATGGGCGCCTGCGCCGTCGAGCTGCTCGTCCAGGGTCCGATGCCGGTGCAGCACGCCATCGAGAATGTCTGCCGCGATTCGCCGCGCCGCGAGACCAGGCACTTCGGTGGGGCGTGCAAATCGCTGAGAGGGCATGCTGGGACTGACTCGCAAGAAACGAAGAATGGTTGATACGCTTGCCTGCCACCGGACCAATGGCAGCTGCCAGGCACATACCAAGGATATAAGATTCGGAGCTGGCTTTTCACGCGCGCCGCACAATCTATTGACCAGGTTGGGCGTACGAGCCGGTCGCAGAGTGGGAGAATTGACGATGAGCGATGGTCCTTCGCAGCCTGCGTCGGAGCGCAAGGCTCTGACCCCCGAGGCCCAGCGCGCGCTGGCCGAGGCCGCGGCGCGACGGCAAGCCGCAGGGCATGCCAGGCCGACGCCCAGAGAGCTCCAGGGTCCCAAGGGACCGGAGCCGACCCGCTACGGCGATTGGGAGAACAAGGGCATTGCGTCCGATTTTTGATCGAGTCCGATCGTGTGATCGTCTCAATGGCACCGTCGCTTCTGCGGACAGTGCGAAAAAAGGGCTGCGACTTGGCGCAGCCCTTTGCATTTTCAAAGCCCAAAAATGGCTTGTCTTCGAAGCGGGCAGCAGCCTTAGCGCGTGACCACGACCGTCGTCCCGACGCCGACCCGCTGATAGAGATCGGTGATGTCGCCGTTCAGCATGCGGATGCAGCCATAGGACACGAAGCCGCCGACCGACCCCGGCACGTTGGTGCCATGGATCGCATACTGGCCGCCGGCGAGCGTCATGGCGGCGACGCCCATCGGGTTGCGCGGCGAGCCGCCGGGGATCACGTCGGGCAGTTGCGGCTTGTCGCGCTTGACCTCGTCGGGTGGCGACCAGGCCGGGTTGCGATACTTGCCGTCGATCTTGGTCGTGCCGGCCCATTGCTTGCCGGCCCTGCCGACGCCGACCGGGTAGCGCATCGCATGGTCGTCGTCGAGAATGAGGTACAGCCGGCGCTCGCTGGTCTTCACCAAGATCGTTCCCGGCGAATATTGGTTGTGAACGCTGACCAGCTCCGGCCGCGCCTCGGCCGCAGAACTCAACAAAACGCCAGCACCGATGGTGGCGACAAGCGCCACCGCAATCCGCTTCGACATCAATCGCTCCGCTCTTCCTCGAACGCCGTTTCGGGCGCCCAGTTCCCCGGCGAGACCAAGCATCGGACCGGCGCATGATCGTGCACATCCGTTGATCGGATGGTTTCGACGCGACTCGTTCGACGGCCGAAGCTTGAGGAAAGAAAGAAAATGTCCGCAATAAAGTAAATGACTCCAAAACCACACTCGCGCGGAAAACCCCGCGCGAGTGCCCATCATTCCTGACGAGGTATTTTCTACGCCGACTTCTCCTTGCGGTTCTGCCGGTGCGCGACGAGGTCGTCGACCACGGCGGGATCCGCCAATGTCGAGGTGTCGCCGAGCGCGCCCGGCTCGTCCTCGGCGATCTTGCGCAGGATTCGCCGCATGATCTTGCCGGAACGGGTTTTTGGCAGGCCCGGCGCGAACTGGATCTGATCGGGCGAGGCGATCGGCCCGATCTCCTTGCGCACCCAGGCGACCAGCTCCTTGCGCAAATCCTCCGATGGCTCGGTGCCGGCCATCAGGGTGACATAGGCATAGATGCCCTGGCCCTTGATGTCGTGCGGATAACCGACCACGGCGGCTTCCGAGACCTTGGCATGCGCGACCAGCGCGCTCTCGACCTCGGCGGTGCCCATGCGGTGGCCGGAGACGTTGATGACGTCGTCGACCCGGCCGGTGATCCAGTAATAGCCGTCGGCGTCGCGCCGGCAGCCGTCGCCGGTAAAATACTTGCCCTTGTAGGTCGAGAAATAAGTCTGCTCGAACCGGGCATGGTCGCCATAGACGGTGCGCATCTGCCCCGGCCAGGATTTCGTCAGGCACAGATTGCCCGAGGTCTCGCCCTCCAGCACCTTGCCGTCGGCATCGACGATCTCCGGCACCACGCCGAAGAACGGCAGCGTCGCCGAACCCGGCTTCAGCTTGATCGCACCCGGCAGCGGCGTGATCAGGATGCCGCCGGTCTCGGTCTGCCACCAGGTGTCGACGATCGGGCAGCGGTCCTCGCCGACCACGCGGTAATACCACTCCCAGGCTTCCGGATTGATCGGCTCGCCGACGCTGCCGAGCAGCCGCAGCGATTTGCGCGAGGTTTTGGTCACCGGCTCGTCGCCGCCCTGCATCAGCGCGCGGATCGCGGTCGGCGCGGTGTAGAAGATGTTGACCTTGTGCTTGTCGACGACATTCCAGAACCGGGAGTTGTCCGGATAGTTCGGCACGCCCTCGAACATCAGCGTGGTCGCGCCGTTGGCGAGCGGGCCATAGAGGATGTAGGTGTGGCCGGTGACCCAGCCGACGTCGGCAGTGCACCAGTAGATGTCGCCGTCGTGATAGTCGAACACGTATTGGTGCGTCATCGCGGCGTAGACCAGGTAGCCGCCGGTGGTGTGCAGCACGCCCTTGGGCTGGCCGGTCGAGCCCGAGGTGTAGAGGATGAACAGCGGATCTTCCGCATGCATGTGCTCGGCCTTGCATTCGGTCGTCACCATCGCCGCCGCGTCATGATACCAGAGGTCGCGCGAGGGATTCATGTCGACCTTGCCGCCGGTGCGCTTGACCACGACCACCCAGTCGACGCCCTCGGTCTTGGCCAGCGCCGCGTCGACATTGGCCTTCAGCGGCACCTTTCGGCCGCCGCGCAAACCTTCGTCGGCGGTGATGACGATCTTGGATTTGCAGTCGCTGATGCGTTGCGCAAGGCTGTCGGGAGAGAAGCCCGCGAACACCACCGAATGGATGGCGCCGATCCGCGCGCAGGCCAGCATCGCATAGGCCGCTTCCGGGATCATCGGCAGATAGATGGTGACGCGGTCGCCCTTCTTGACGTTGCGGGTGCGCAGGATGTTGGCCATCCGGCAGACCTCGTCGTGCAGCTCCTTGTAGGTGATGTGCCGGGATTGCGAGGGGTCGTCGCCTTCCCAGATGATCGCGGTCTGGTTGCCGCGCGTGTGCAGGTGCCGGTCGATGCAGTTCCAGGCGACGTTGAGCACGCCGTCCTCGAACCATTTGATCGAGACGTTGCCCGGCGCGAACGACGCGTTCTCGATTTTTGTCGGGAACTTCATCCAGTCGAGCCGCTTGGCCTGCTCTGCCCAGAAGGCGTTCGGGTCCTTGATCGAGTCCGCGTACATCTTGTTGTATTTGGCCTGGTCGACCCAGGCGCGCTTCGACCATTCCGCTGACACGTCGTAGATCTTCTCGGACATTTTTACCCTCCACAACCATCCGGCCGGTGAGACCCGGCGATCCGAATGCATCCTTGGCGTTTTGACGATTATGCGTTGAGCTAATCGGCGGCGACAAGGGAACAAATAGGACCTTCGACCGAGCGGCCCCCTGCGCGAGATCAAAGTGATGCGATGAGCGCGTAAGGACGCGGCGCCAACGGACGTGTTGCCAAGTGCGCCGCTGAGCTCCGCTCGCCCTTGCGGGGAGGGGTGCGGGTCCCGGGATCAGGGCGCCCACGAGGGGCGCCCCTACAAGCCGCGTAGGGGCGACCCTTGTGGTCGCCCCCTGGTTCGTCGTGTGGTGCTCCCCTTCCTCGGTCAAAAGGGGAACGGAACGTGATCCCGTTGCTTCGCATTAGTCCTAAGACTCGGCGTAACGGTAATGGGAGACCATTTTTCGCCCGCGGGACTCGCCTTTGGGGTTCGAACCCCCTAAATGGCCTCCCCGGGCCAGAGGCCCTCCGGCAAAAATCGTAAAAAAGCCGGGTTGAGGCGAACAACAGGTGTGCGAACCCGGTTTTTGATTCGTGATGGATCAGCTCAACTACGAGACAAAGCGGAGCGGCAAAGCCAACCCCGACGTCGCCTTGGCGAAGGCGCTCGGGCAATGGCCGCCCGCGCCTTCGCCAAGGCGTAAGATTGATCCGGCAAAAATCGACCTGAAGAAGGGCAGCGCCGGCGCTGCTGCGCCCGCCTCGGTCGAGTCGCTTGCCCGCGAGCTCGGGCTGAAGCTCGGCGAGCAGAATGAGCTGACCATCCGCCGCATCAAGCGCGGCAAGGGCTATGCATTCGTGCGCGCCAACGGCGCCCATATCCGCGACGCCAAAACCATCCGCCGCCTGCATGCGATGGCGGTGCCGCCGGCCTATCGCCAGGTGCGCTATGCGGTCGACCCGGCGTCGCATCTGCAGGCGGTCGGGGTCGATGCCGCGGGCCGGCTGCAATACCGCTATCACGCCGACTGGGAAAAGGTCCGCGAGCACCGCAAGGCGCATCGGCTGGCAAAGCTGGTCGGCGCGCTGCCAAAGATCCGGCGCAAGGTCACCGCCCATCTCTCGGAAGAGGTGCCGACCCGCGAGTTCGCGCTTGCCGCCGTGATCGAGCTGATCGCGCGCACCGCGATCCGACCGGGCAGCGAATCCTATGCGCGGCTCAACGGGACGCGGGGCGCCGCGACGCTGTTGAAATCCAACGTCACGCTGGAAGATGACAGCCTGGTGTTGACCTTCAAGGCCAAGGGCGGCAAGGCGGTGCGCAAGGAATGCAACGCCGCCAAACTCGTGCGCGCGATCGGCGTGCTGCGCACGGTGCCGGGCAAGCGCATGTTCCAGTATCGCGACGCGCAGGGCGTGGTGCGCGCGGTGTCGACGGTGCAGGTGAACGCGTTCCTGCGCGAGATCGCCGGCATCAAAATCTCGCTGAAGGATTTTCGCACCCTGATGGCCTCCGCCGTCGCCCTGGAATCGCTGTCGCGGGTGACGCCGGCGGCGTCCGCCCGCGGCCGCAAGCGGCAGGTGCTGGAGGCGGTCCGCGCCGCGGCCGGCGAGCTCGCCAACACGCCGGCGATCTGCCGCAAGAGCTACGTCCATGACACCATCGTCACCGCCTTCGAGGACGGCATTCTGGAGCGCTTCGCCGCCACCATGAAAGGCCAGCGCTCGCAGACCAGGCGCGAGCAGCTTCTGGCGCAGGTGGTGATGGCCGCGGCGGTGTAGGCGTTCGCCGTCATTGCGAGCGACTCGTCCGCCGTAGCTCGAAGAGCGAAGGCGGAAGCGAAGCAATCCAGTCTCTCCACGAACACCGCTCGGCCAGTTCTTGCGAGCTGTCATCGCCCGGCTCGACCGGGCGATCCAGTACGCCGCGGCCTCTCGGCTCAATCGCTGACGTCTCTGGAATACTGGATGCCCCGCATGCCGCCTCCGCTAAAGCTATGGCGCGCCCTTGGACTCGTGGCCGCGCCGAAGCCTTGGCGCAGGCGGGAAGCGGGGCATGACAGCCGAGTATGAGGCTGACGTCGACACACATGTTCGCCGTCCCGCGGCACATCGTGCCCGAGTTGTGCATCATTCTCGCACCCTCGAAATCAACGGAGGGCGCAGGGAAGGCCGGGTGCAGGCCGCACCCATGGCCCGCCTGCAGTAAAAAAAGCAGGCGGCAGTCACCAGGGGATTGGCCGAACATCCGGCCTTCCCTGCGCGACGGTTTTAACGGTGTCCTTCGTGCTCTCCCGGGGGAACCGGGCTTTCTTGCCCCCCTCGTCGGCGCGATCATCTCTCGCCGACTTGGCACCAGCGTCGGGGTGTCAGGACCACACGACTTCGCCGTCCGCACCGGCTCGTTCGTCCACGCGCAAAACGCGCGCTGCGATCCGATGCGTCCATCGCATCCCCCGGCCAACGTTCGTGACGATCGCGAAACGCCCCTCTTGCGGCCACGGGACGCGTGCATCATGCTTCTGATTTCTGGGAAAGTCAAGCTCGTTTCAGAAAATCAGAATGCGTCCCGCTGTGACAGATTGGCACGACGGGCAGTTCGCGCATGGCGCGTCTTCGCCGCGAGCGACCGTGGAGCACAACCCGCAAGATGTTGAAGGTGGAGTTGCGGGCCTGTACAACCTGAGCGACAGTGCGGCGGGATTGGTCTGCGCGCGAACACGGTCGGGGGACTCATGGTTGATAAAATCGTTCGGCTGGCCGGCGTGGCCGCGTTGCACCTGCTGCTGGCTACCGGACTGGCACAGGCCCAATCGCCGTCACCGGATGCGCTCGCCGCGGCACGCGAACTGGTCGGGACCATGCATATCGACGAGCAGCTCAAGGCCATCCTTCCCGCCGTCATCAAGAACATGAAGGCCTCCGTCGTTCAGGGCCGGGCCGAAGTCGAACGGGAATATGACGCCCTGGCTCCCAGAATCTCGGAGGGGTTTCAGGCGCGGGCGTCGGAGATCGTCGAGGCGGCGGTGATCATCTACGCGAGGAATTTTTCTTCCGACGACCTGCACGCCCTGAACCAGTTCTACAATTCGGAGATCGGTCAGAAATTGCTCCAGAAGACGCCGACCGTGACTCAGGAGCTGATGCTGGCCGGTAGCAAGTTCGGCCAATCGGTGGCCGTCGATGTCCGGCAACGCATGATCGAGGAGCTGCGCAAGAAGGGCGTCAACCTCTGACGTCGACGAAGTTTTGTAGGTCGTGCGCACCATTGAGCGTAACGCGTAAGGAGTGGTGGTGGGCACGGCGTAACAACGCCTTTGCCCACCCCTGCATTTGCTCTTGCAGCCCGACTGTCTTTTCGCGTCCGAATTATCCCGCCCGCGCCGCGACGTCCCGCACCTGGTCCGGTTCATCGTCGACCGCGTGGGCGCTCGCGAAAAACACCGCGTTGCGCCCGGCGTGCTTGGCATCGTAGAGCGCGTCGTCGGCCCATTTTGCGACGGTCTCCGGCGCGGCATCGTCCTGCGCGAAGGCGATGCCGAGGCTGATCGTGATGCGGCCGGCAGACCCGTCGGCGCCGTGGATGCCGGGATTGACGATGGCGAGCGCTTCCACGGCGTTGCGGATGCGCTGCGCCATGCTCCAGGCGAGGTCGGGCGTGGCATGGACCAGCACGACCAGAAATTCCTCGCCGCCATAGCGGAACACGGCGTCGTGGCCCTGCCGCACCGAGGCCTCGATCGTGTTCGCCACGCGGCGGATGCAGTCATCGCCGGCGGCGTGGCCTGCCGTGTCGTTGAGCCGCTTGAAGGAATCGATGTCGGCCATGATGAAGGCGATGTGGTCTTTCGGGCTCGCCGGATCGCGCCATAGCCGCTCGATCAGATCGGTCGCCGAGCGGCGGTTGCCGAGCCCGGTGAGCGGGTCGCGGGTTGCCAGGATTTCCAGCTGATGGTTGGCGCTCGTCAGCGCGTCGCTGCGGTACTGGTTGCGCAGCGACAGCAAAAATGCCTTCTTGGCGAGGATCGCCTGGGTTTTCCGCGCAATCGTCGAGGCGTAGATGCCGGTCGCGAAGAACACCGACGTTCCGATCGCTTCCTTGAGGTCGATCGCCGGATTGAACAGCTCGAAAGCAAAAAAGATGGTGGTGGAGGCGGCCATCATGGCCAGCGTCCAGATGTAGTCGACGTTGAACACCACGGTCGCGATCGTGGTCACGTACATGATGGAGATCAGGAAGCGCTCGTAGTCGCTGCCGCCGGCCGCGACGGCAATCGCGCCATAGGCCAGCATGACGCCGCTCACCAGCACCACCAGCGAGGCGCCCTCGACGGCCGCGCTGCGGGGTTTTCGCCAGACCAGATAGGCGCAGCCATGCATCGCGGGGACCAGGACCCCGCTGATCAGGCTGGTCAGCCAGAGGGCGTCGGGCGCCAGCAGCACGCTGAGCGGGACGAAGGCCATGCTGATCAGCCCGACCCAGACCATCCAGGCCCGCGCAATCTTGCTGCGTTGCGGCCAGTCTTTCCTGCGATAGGCCCGCATCATCTCGGGCGAGAAGCGGATCTCGCGGGTGCGCTGCGACAACAGCAGCTCGGTCTCGGCCTCGAGCGCAGGCGTGATCGCCACGCGCGACGTATCGTCGAGCGGCATCGCGTTCTGACTGCCGGCGGCCGGATCCAAAAGCTCTCTCCCTCCTGCGGTTTCCCGCACCGTGCTGGAGTAGAGCCCGATTTTATAAATTTTCCGCTGAACCGACCGGGAGAAGGGGATTCCACGGGCGAAAAGGTTTTTGGATACCTCGTCAGTGCCGATCGAATGCCGACATCCGCGAACTCTTTCAGCTCCCCTTCCCTTTGCGAGGGGGCCACAGACTCAGCTCGTCGTCGGGTGGCCCCCACCCCAGCCCTCCCCCGCACGCGGCAGGGCTGTCCCGGGAATGATTCACTTTGCCGCAGCGCATGCCCGGCGAATCCAGCGTGAACCGGATACTTTCTGGTTGTCGAGACACAGAAAAG
>Ga0335071_10000597_pt1 | contig 39641 bp, 38 predicted proteins | sample Lox_Sample_15_FD_206724 | JGI IMG/M metagenome (GOLD analysis project Ga0335071, IMG submission 206724) | Soil microbial communities from Loxahatchee National Wildlife Refuge, Florida, United States - Lox_Sample_1.5 | ecosystem: Environmental > Terrestrial > Soil > Wetlands | place: USA... | reverse complement strand
AATGCGTTTGGAAGCTGCGGGCGGCATCGGTCAGATCTCCGCCAGGCCAAGCATGGAGAGCTTTTCCGCCATGGCCTCGCCATCGAAAGGCTTCATCAGGTACTCGTCGGCTCCGGCGTCGAGGGCGCGGACGATAAAGTCGTTCTCCGCCTCGGTCGTCACCATCATGACCTTGATTCCACTGAAGCCTTCGGCACGAAGGATCGTCAGCATGTCGAGGCCATTCATGACGGGCATGTTCCAATCGACCAGCGCGAGATCGAAGGGCTGCGCCCTATGCAGAAGATCGAGCGCCGCCTGACCGTCCGCTGCTTCCTCGCACTGGAACCCCCTCTGTTCGAGAAGGCCTCGTACAAAACCACGGACAAAACGGGAGTCATCGACAATCAGCGCGCGCATGGTTTCTCCGCTTTCTAAGCCGCCTCGGCGATGCCTAAGCGCACGGGATCAAGCCGTTCCGGATCGAGCATGATCAGGAGCGCTTTCTCGAGCTTGTATGCACCCGCAATCAGATCTCTACGGGTTTTATCCAGCGTGGATGGACTGGCTTCGAAATCGGCCGAGGAAACGGTGAGTACTTCGCCGACCGAATCGACGAGCAGGCCGAAGCATCCACCCGGGCTTTCGAGAACGAGAACGTCCTGCGGGCCGTCACGCGGCGGCAGACGCAAAAGATGGCGCAGGCTCACGACCGTCAGCACATCGCCGCGGTAGTGCACCAGTCCACCGACAAAGCCGGGCGCCAGCGGCACAGGCTGGGGACGCGCCTGGCCGACGATCTCGAGGATGTAGCGGATAGGCACCCCGTAGAGCGCCTGCTCCAGACACACGGAGCAGACCTCGACCAGAGATGCCGCGTTTTTGTCTTTGCGAGGTTTTCCTGCTCCCGGCTTGCTCATTGCAGCACCTCCGCGCTCCATTCGTTCGTTGCACCAGCGTCGGCCGGAAGGTCGGCGACGCCGCCCAGATTCACGATCCCGGTAACGCAGTCTTTGAGGAGCGTCACACCGTCTGTGCGCAGGTTCGTGCCGGATTCGACCAGTTCGCTTCCCGCAGCAACGTCGAGCACGTGCGAAACCACGATGCCCACGTGCCGATTGCCATTGCGGCAGACCACCACCACCAGAAGGGCCTCCGGATCGCCTTGCGCAGCGGCCAGCACGCCGGCAGTGTCGTCGACCGGCAGCAACTGGCCTTCGAAGTTGATCACGGGGCGCATGCCGACATATTCAATTCGTTTGACCGGCATCTGCTCGATGCGCAGAACGTCGCCCAGAGCGACAGCGGCTCTCCGTCCGGCAGCCTCGACGAGGAGAAAGTCTCTGCCGGCCGACAACTCCGTGTGCTCTTCATCGCCGGCGTGGGTCGCTTCTTCTTCGCCGCTCATCGTTACGCCCGCCTTCATGGCAATCGCGCCGGGGTCGAGGATCAGCGCCAGATCGCCGTTCCCCAGGACGGTGGCACCGGAGTAGAGACCAATGCCCTTGAGGGCCGAGGAGAGCGGCTTGACGACGATCTCCTCGGGGTCCGCAAGGCCATCCACCACAAGGCCGAAGCGTCGCCCGTCCGCGTCAAGCACTGCGATGAAGCTGTCCTCGTCGCGCTCCGCGGCTCCGGCGTTGGAGGAATCCAACAGCCGGTCGAGAAAGGCCAGGGGCAGGAGTTTGCCGCGCAGCCGATAGAGCGGAGTGTCTTCGATCCACTCGATCGGGCTGGCAGCCTGCTCAGCGGGCACATGCACGAGTTCGGAGAGAGCCCCTTGCGGTAGCGCGAAGCTCTGACGGACACTGCGCACGATGAGCGCGGGAATGATCGCGAGCGTCAGGGGAATGCGCAGACGAAGCGTTGTGCCCTTCCCAGCGCGTGAGTCGATCTCGACCTTCCCGCCAATCTTCTCGACGTTGGTACGGACGACATCCATCCCCACGCCGCGCCCACTAACGTTCGTGACTTCTTTGGCAGTGGAGAAACCGGGCAGAAAGATCAGTTGCAGAAGTTCGCGTTCGGAGAGCAGCGCGGCGCGCTCGGCCGAGATCAGACCGCGCTCGGTCGCCTTGGCGCGAACCCGGTCCACGGCGATGCCGGCGCCATCGTCGGCAACCTCAATAAGGACGTGACTGCCTTCCTGCATCGCGCGCAGGCGCAGCGTGCCTTCTGGGTCCTTGCCTGCGGCCTCACGCACCGCGGACGGCTCGATGCCGTGATCGAGCGCGTTGCGCACCGCATGGGTCAGCGGATCCTTGATGGCCTCGAGGAGGCTCTTGTCCAGTTCGGTCTCCTGGCCTTCCATCTGAAGGCGCACGCGACGCTGGAGAGACTGCGCCAGATCGCGGACCATGCGCGGCATCTTGGAGAAGACGTTCGAAACTGGCTGCATGCGCGCCTTCATCACCGACTCGCGCAGATCGGCGGTCACCATATCGAGGCGGCGCGACAGCAGCGTCATCTTGGGATCGGCCGATGTGGCCTGCAACACCTGATTGCGCGTGAGGACCAGTTCGCCCACCAGGTTCATCATCCGGTTGAGCAGGGCAACATCGACGCGCAGTGTGCTCTCGACCGCCGAGGTCGACGCGGCGCCGGTCCGGGTTCGGTTTGCCTCCACGTCCGAAAGTTCTGCAGCCTGCGGCGCAGAAGCAGACTCCAAGGCAACGGGAGGCTGGGGCACATCAGCCGGTGCAGGAGGAGGCGGCGTAGGAGGTTCTGCAGGTCCAGCCGGTTTGTGTGCCGGGTGGGGCTTGGCGGAGCTGGCTTGCGTGCGAGGAGCAGGCTTGGCCGCGGCTTCGAGCACCGGAGACTGCAGCCGTTCGAGGTTGGAGACGATCTCTGTATCGCTTTCGGCGCCCTCTCCTTCGTGCCCTTCGGCTTCAATGGTCTTGAGGATGGATCGAAGCGCATCCAGCAGCTGCAACAGCCCCGTAATGATCGGCGCATTTGCGGCCAGTTTCCCATCGCGCAGCAAACCGAGAAGGCTTTCGCCGGTATGAGCAAGCTTCTCAAGCCGGCTGAAACCGAGAAAGCCTGTCGTGCCCTTGATGGTGTGCACTGAGCGAAAAACGTCGGCAATCAGCGCGGCGTCGCCGGGATGTTCTTCCAGATCGGTCAGACACCGCTCCGTGCGGTCCAGCCCTTCCTGACTTTCAATCAGGAACTCTCTCGTCAATTCGTCCATCGCGTAGGTGTCTCCGCGTTCCGGTGCGGAATCTCCACTGGCTTTATCGGAGCGGCGGGGCTGAACTTGAGGTGGCGAGGAGGCCTCTTCGGCCGGTACCGGTATACAGACAATGAGGTGATCGATTAGCCTCAAGGTTCACGTGGGCCGCAGAAGGCTCTCCTGCCGACGATGAAGAATGACTCACAAAACTCCTTGGACGAACTGCTGGGGCGGGCACGCGCCGTGGCCCAGAACTCGTACTCTCCCTATTCGGGATTCAGGGTGGGAGCGGCGCTTCTGCTTTCGAATGGCGAGGTTGTCGCCGGCACGAATGTCGAGAATGTGAGTTACGGTGCAACGATTTGCGCGGAGCGTTCTGCACTGGTCGAAGCCGTTTCCCGCTTCGGACCGCAAGTCCGCGTACGGGCTGTTGCGGTCGCCAATCTGAATGATGCAGCGAGCCCACCGTGCGGGGCCTGTCGGCAGATGCTGGCCGAGTTCACTGAGCCCGATGCGCCGGTGGCATTTCCCGCCAACGACGGTGTGCGGACCATGGCGTTTGCCGAACTGATGCCGTTCGCAACCGAAATGAAGCTGAAATGAGTTGGGGTATGAGCGAGGAAAAGAGCCCTCTGCCGGGTAGCGCACCGCTGCACATGATCGACCTGATCCTGAAGAAGCGCGATGGCGGAGCGCTGACGGAACGGGAACTCGGTCATATCGCCCGCGGCGCGGCGGACGAGAGCATTCCGATTGAGCAGCTGGCGGCTTGGCTCATGGCGGCATGGCTGCGCGGACTTTCGATCGAAGAAACCCGGGCCTTGGCACTGGCCATGCGCGACTCCGGAGAGAAGTTCGATTCCAGCCAGCTGGGCAAGGTCGCAGTCGACAAGCACTCGACGGGCGGTGTGGGAGACAAAACAAGTTTCCTGATCGCTCCGCTGGCTGCGGCGTGCGGACTGGCAGTGCCGATGATCAGCGGCCGTGCGCTAGGACATACGGGCGGCACGCTGGACAAGCTGGAGTCGATTCCCGGGTATCGAACGGCTCTATCGCTGGCAGAGTTCGAGTCTGTGATCGCACAGTGCGGGGCTTCGATCGTGGGGCAGACGCCGAGGCTGGTTCCTGCGGACCGCGTGCTCTATGCCTTGCGCGACCGGACGGGTACGGTCGAAAACCCAGGCCTGATCTGTGCGTCGATTCTGAGTAAAAAATTGGCTGCAGGATTGAATGCACTGGTACTCGATGTGAAGACCGGCTCTGGCGCATTTTTGCAGAACAGAGAAGATGCCGACTATCTGGCGGCCTTGATGGTGACCACGGCGGAAGCTGCCGGAACCCATACTGCTGCGCTGATGACGGACATGGGGCAGCCCCTGGGACGTGCGGCCGGCAACTGGATCGAGGTCGCCGAGTGTGTCGAGTTGATGCGCGGCGAGCGGCCCGCCGATGCAGAAGATGTGCGCGAGCTATCGCTGCAGCTTGCGGGGTGGATGGTTCATCTTGGCGGCAAGGCGCCGACGGCCGAGATCGGCTATAAGCTGGCCGAAGCGGCGCTGGTGGATGGAACGGCTCTGGCGCTGTTCCTGAAGATGGTCGCAGCGCAGGGCGGCGATGTGTCGGTCTTCGATGACCTGAACGCATCCCACAAGCCAGGAGCGACGCAGGTGGTGGAGGCCTGGGAAAGCGGATTCGTTTTCGCGATGGACACAATGAAGCTGGGGTGGGCTGTGCAAAGAACCGGAGCGGGCCGCGAACGGGCCGGCGAGCCGGTCGATCCGCACGCAGGGATCGTGTTCCATGCTCGACGTGGAGCGAAGGTCGAAAAGGGACAGCCCCTGGCGACCATCTATGCGACCCAAGCGGCGATGCTGGAGGAACCAGCCGAGTTGACGCGCAAGGCAATCACGATTGCGGAGGCAGCTCCAGCACCGGTCGATCTGGTCGACCGCGTGTTCACGAAGGAATCCGCGGAGGAGTTTTTGGCAGCACGCGCACGCCGTTGAGGCCGCTTCCCCGCTCACCAGCCTATCCGTGAAACTGCATTTCTTCGATCAAGGGCGGCGCCTGGTCATAGTCGGTGGCGCGAATCCATCGTGGCCGAACCACTAGATGCGTAATGCCCGTCCACGCGAGGCGATCGCGGCCATCGGGCCAGGCAGCGAAGTAGATCTGACGGTACAGATCCAATGCAGCTCCGGACGGCTCAAGGGCTACACCATCGATCTGGACTGTCTGTTCCCCGCCCCACCAAAGCGCCACGGAGCACGCGGGGCGTGCGCTCAAGTTGGCGTACTTGCGAGTTGTCTTCAGCGTGTCGAAGACGATCTCGAGCTCGGGTGTGATGGCGACTCCGACAAGAGCCGATTGCGGCGTGCCATCGGCAGCGAGCGAAGAGACGACGCCGTAGCGAGCGCGGGTCATAAACGTGCAGAGAGCATTCTTGTCCATGGAGCCTCCAAGGAAAGTGCCGGCGGCTGCGGCAGATGCTGATAAGGTAATCGAAAGCAACGCTTCTGTTTCTGGAGAAATCGATTGGCTCGATTCACAGGGGTGCTGGGCATTCTTGCCGTGTTGCTTGCGGCGTGGCTGGGCTCGACCGACCGGCGACACATTCGCTGGCGCACGGTGGCCTGGGGCTTGAGCCTGCAACTGCTCTTTGCGTTCTTCGTGCTCCGTTTCAGCTTCGGGCAGGAAGCGATGACCTGGGCCGGCGATGTCGTCAACAGCATGCTGGCCTGCACGCAGGCGGGGACCAAGGTGCTGTTCGGCGCCCTGGGAACGCCCAATACCTCGCTGGGCTCGATCTTCGCGTTCCAGGTTCTGCCCACGATCATCTTTATTTCGGCGTTCTTCGCGGTGATGTATCACATCGGCCTGATGCAGGTCATCATTCGCGGGCTGGCGTGGGTGATGTTGAAGACGATGCGCATTTCGGGCGCCGAGAGCATGAATGTTGCCGCGTCGATCTTCATGGGACAGACCGAGGCGCCGTTGACGATCCGGCCGTTCCTTGCCGGCGCGACGCGCAGTGAGCTGATGACGATCATGACCAGCGGCATGGCACACGTGTCGGGCGGCATCATGGCCATGTATATCTCGCAGGGTATCGAGGCACGGCATCTGCTTTCAGCGGTGATCATGACCTCACCGGGGACAATTTTGATGGCCAAGATGCTGGTTCCGGAGACCGGTGTGCCGGCGACCGAGGGCCGCGTCGTCATTCCCGAAACCGAGGAGCATAAGGAAGAGAACCTGATCGGCGCGATTGCGCGGGGTACGATCGACGGCGGCAAGCTGGCGATGAACGTGGCGATTATGCTCATCAGCTTTCTTGCGTTGGTCGCATTGCTTGACGCGCTGCTGGGCTGGATTCACATTCACAATGGATTTCAGTGGATTCCGGGGAGTCTGGGCGAGATTCTGGGCTTTGTCTTTGCGCCGGTGGCGTGGCTGATTGGTGTGCCGTGGCGCGATTGCGGCCTGATCGGCAACCTGCTGGGCACGCGCATGGCGCTGAACGAGGTGATCGCTTACATCGCGCTCGGTGCGCACAAGGCAGCTCTCGATCCGCGGTCATTCACAATTGGGACGTTCGCGTTGTGCGGCTTTGCGAATCTGGGATCGATCGGAATGCAGATCGGCGGCATCGGAGCACTTGTGCCGGAGCGGCGCAACGATCTGGCGCGGCTGGGTGTGCGGGCGATGCTGGCGGGGACGATGGCGAATCTGATCTCGGCGTCGATTGCGGGAATCTTTCTGGGGTAATCACGACGGCTGGGCCTTGGTGACTCTGCATCGGCACTCGATGCAGCCGTGTTCGGCGCAGGTGCCACAACAGCGGATGAGCTGTTTGCGAAGGGCTGCACGTGCCCGATGGGCGCGTACGGCGGCATTCGCCGGCGTAATACCTTGTGCAGCGGCATAGGCAACGAGAGTTCCCTCCTTCAGATCCACCTCGCGCAACAAGCGGGCATAGGCAGGCGGGATGATGTCGAGCGCACCGGCGATGCACTGGCACGTGGTCTCTTCCAACTGCGGATCGAGAACTGTTGCGCTTTCCAGTTCCCTTGCCCAACGTTCAAGGGCTGTGCCTTCGGCGGAGCGACGCCGGTAGTGGTCGATGACCGCGTTGCGAAGGATGCGATAGAACCAGGCAACCGCGGACTCGCCGGCTCGCAGCCGTCCACGTGCTTCGAGGGCTCGGAGATAGGCGGCCTGCAGGATATCTTCGGCAATCGCACGGCTGTCCACGCGGCGCTCCAAAAACCTCAGGAAGCGCTGGCGGAGATCAAGAAGAGCGTCGAATGTCGCTTCGGCCATGAGACCTTGGGCGGCAGGAGCAATCGCCCCTGCCTTGTTTACGATGAATGGAAGTCAGCTTAGTTGCTGATCTTGGGGCAGGGACAGAGTGGACCGCAACCGCAGTCGTCGCCGCACGGGCAGAGTATCGTCTCGTTTGTCGTCATGGGTTCCTCCTTTCACAGGGGCTGACGCAGGACCCAGGCAAACCTTACACACGACCTGAGGAAAGCCCGGAACCAGCGGCATCCGGTAGCTTCAGGGGCCACTCCGCAAACGCCGCATCCTATAGAAAAGCGTGAGCGACGTGACGGTGCCGCAGCTCAGGAGACTGGCCGCCATTCCCAGAATCAGAGAGAGGTCCTGCTGGTAGAGGCCGTGGACGATCCCGATGGCCTGGAGAACGCTGAATCCTCCGAAGGTGATGAGGGAGATGCCCTCGTCGGTCTTCTTGCGCCAGACGGCGAGCGCCTGCGGAACGAAGAGCAAGGCGTTACACAACAAGCCGAGTCCAAAGATCACGGCAACAATTTCTTTCATTCGTATTCCTCGAAGACCGCAACGTGATTGCGGGTTCCAATCTAGTCCGCAAAGCGGGCGGCGCTGCGGGCTATAGCTTTGGCGGCTTCTTCCTCGCGGTTTTTGGGCGGCGCGGTGGTTTCGAGCGCATGCAGCAGGCGCGCAGAAACCGCAGCGACCTCATCGACTGCGCGAGCGAAGGCCTCTTCGTTTGCTTTCGACGGCTTGGTGAACCCGCTGATCTTGCGCACAAACTGAAGCGACGCAGCGCGAATCTCCTCGTCCGTCACCGGCGGATCGAAGTTGAAAAGGATTTTGATGTTCCGGCACATGAGAAAGACCTCCGACCCTCGGCGTTGAATTTGACGGCTCACTCTGCCGACCCGGGTGCGTCCCAGCGGACAGGACGCCGTCGCGTGAGCCTGTAAAATCACGAGATACGCACTCCTACTTTATGACTTATTTTGACGAAGTAACGGAAGCAGCGCAGTTTCTGCGCGGCAAGCTGGGCAAATTGGCTCCGCGGGTCGCTGTCGTCCTGGGCTCGGGGCTCGGATCGGTTGCCAACCGGGTGACAGAGAAGATCCAGCTTCCCTACGGTGAGATTCCGCACTTTCCCCAGTCGACGGTTGAAGGACACTCCGGCCGTTTCGTGGCGGGACGCATTGGCGGGGCGCCGGTGATTGTGATGCAGGGGCGGGTGCACTTCTATGAGGGGTATACGCCGGCACAGGTTACGTTTCCCATGCGCGTGCTGGGAGCGATGGGTATCGATGCCGTGATTTTGACCAACGCGGCAGGCGGTATCGATGAGCGCTATGAACTGGGACAACTGGTTGCCATCGCAGACCACATCAACTTGATGGGTTGGAATCCCATGGTGGGCCCTAACGATCCGCGGCTGGCAAAAAGGCGTAACGCCGGGCTGCGGTTTTTCGACATGACCGCGGCCTATTCCGGACGGCTCCGCCGACTAGCGCAACAGGCCGCACGCGACGAGGGGATCCTGATTGGAGAAGGTGTGTATCTCGCGGTGAGCGGACCAAGCTTTGAGACGCCGGCCGAGATCCGAGCCTTCCGGACGATGGGAGCGACTTTGGTCGGCATGTCGACTGTACCCGAGACAATCGTCGCGCGACACATGGGCTTGGAGGTGCTGGGCATTTCGTGTGTGACCAACAAGGCCGCCGGTCTGAGCGAGCGGCCGCTCAGTCACGAGGAGGTCTTTGAGACGGGCCGGCTCGTCGAGCGGCGCCTGTCGGGAGTGATTGAAAGGCTTGTGGTGTGGATCTCGACGCTGATGGAAGCCGAAGCGTGAGCGAACCGGCGGAGACTGCACGGCTGCCGTTTCCGCCGGTTGTGCTCGGCATCGCGGGTGCCTCGGGCTCTGGCAAGACAACCTTGGCGCTCGAGCTGGCGCGTGCACTCGGCGGGATGCATTTCCCTCTCGATCACTACTATTGCGATCTCGGGCAACTGCCGTTTGAAGAGCGTGTACGTCAGAACTTCGACGATCCCGCAATTATCGAAAGTCCCCTGCTGGCGGCTCACGTCGCGGCCCTTTCCCGCGGTGAGTCGATCGAGCGGCCCGTGTACGATTTCGGGACGTATACGCGCCTGCGGGGCAGGACCGAACAAGTACGGGCCGGAGCCTACCTTCTGGTGGAAGGGCTCTTCGCGCTTTATTACCCGGACCTTCTGCCTCTCTATCAGCTGCGTGTCTTTGTCGACACGCCGGACGATGTGTGCTTCGAGCGCCGGCTCAAGCGCGATGTCGAGCAGCGCGGGCGCACGCCGGAGTCTGTCCGAAAGCAATATGAGGCGACGGTACGGCCGGCAAGTCTACGATTCGTGCGGCCGACGGTGCGGTCTGCAGACCTTGTGATCGATGGAACCGAGGCGCTGGACTGGAAGGTCGAGCAGGTCCTCGCCGAGCTGCGGACACGCGGTCTTCTGCAGGCCGCCGTCTGACGCGCGCGATCGTCCCCGCCGGTCATCGATGTATCGATCTCATCCCCATACATGACCTTTGTCACACCTCGGCACCGCCCTCTACGCCAAAGGTGGTAGAGCCATCGAAGAGAATTCAGAAGTATTCTCGGTGCGAGTGATGGAGTTGATTCCGTTCACGCAAGATTCATTCAGGCGCAACCCGATTTTGGGAAGCGCTCGATACGTTCAAGACGATGAACAGATGGTTAAAAAACGCGAACGCCCAATTGGCCGTCTGGCTGCGGATGGGGATTTCTCCGGAGCGGCTGGCCCTGACGCTCGCGCTTGGGTTCGCTATCGGGTGCCTGCCCATCGTCGGAGTTCCAACGGCGTTGTGCGCCGTGGTCGCGGTTCGATTTGGACTGAATGTGCCGGTGATCCAAGCGGCGAACTACGCAGCCATGCCCTTTCAGCTGGCGTTGATTCTGCCTCTGTCGCGGTTTGGCGGCTGGATGCTGGGACATCGTGCGGGGATGCCGAGCGCGCTGGGACACGCGTCGCTGCAGGCGATCTGGGCATCCGGCAGCATAGCCAGCCATGCGCTGGCGGCTTGGCTGGTCATCGCCGGGCCTCTAGTTCTGTTGTTGACATTGGCATTGACTCCGGTGTTGGAGCGTGTTCCGGCCTTGGCCGCACAAAGCGCGGAGTAGGATGCAAACGGTTCTGAGACTTTGAAGGCTTATTTAAATTACAGAACGTTAGATAAAGCGGTGGCAGTTTAAAGCAGGGCTAGAGGGTAGATAGACCTTAGAGAGGAAGCCAGGGGGGCCCACTTCGGTGCGATAACCATCCACCGGGGTGGGCAATGGCTTCGGTCTTCCGCAAGGCTCACTTCGACAATCCAATCATCAACCTAACCGGCCTCGACGAGGCCGTATCTGCGTTGCCATGCTTCTTTGAGCCGAGCCCACACGCGGCTGCGCTCAGCCTCGGTGCCTTCGGAACCCTGCCCCTTTTCCACGTTCGGATTGGCGAAGCGCTCGGCCTCCTGCTTGGCGAGTTCGAGGAGCTTGCGATCGCGGACCAGGTTCGCGACGCGAAATTCGGGCAGGCCGGCCTGGCGTGTGCCGAAGAATTCGCCCGGGCCGCGCATGGCCAGGTCCAGCTCGGCGAGTTCAAAACCGTCCTGGGTGCGCACCATGGCTTCGAGGCGCTCTTCGGCTTCCGGGGAAACGCGCTTTCCGGTGACAAGGATGCAATAGCTTTTGGCGGCTCCACGACCGACGCGCCCACGGAGCTGGTGCAGTTGCGCCAGGCCGAAACGCTCGGCGTGCTCGACGACCATCACGGTGGAGTTGGGAACATCAACGCCGACTTCGATTACAGTGGTTGCCACGAGGACGTCGATCTCGCCTCGCTGAAAGCGGCGCATGATCACTTCCTTCTCGTCGGCATCGAGGCGGCCATGGAGCAGGCTCACGCGAAGGCCCGCAAGCGGCCCGGTACGCAGCTTCTCGTGCATCTCAACCGCCGACTTGAGCAGCTCCGTTGCCTTCTTTCTTGGAGGAGCGTTGCGACCGGCAGGGGAGGCATCCGGAAACAGGTCTGCCGTTTTCTCCCTTTGTGCGCCGGATCTTGCGGGTGGTGCTGGCGACTCGCCGTCTGGATCGTGGGAAAAGTCCAATTCCGGCTGATCGTCGCGCGCGCCCTCGATGACGGGATAGACGATGTATGCCTGACGGCCCTGCGCGACCTGCTTGCGCACGAAATCCCAGACCTCGTGTGCCCGCTCGTCGGGAACGCGCCGCGTCACGATCGGTGTGCGGCCAGGCGGCAGTTCATCCAGGACACTCACGTCGAGGTCGCCATAGAGCGAGAGGGCCAGGGTGCGCGGAATCGGCGTCGCGGTCATCACCAGGACGTCGGGCTCGGCCTGGTTGGGCTTTTTCATGAGCTTGAAGCGCTGCAAGACACCGAATCGGTGCTGCTCGTCCACGACGACGAGGCCGAGCCGGTCAAACTCGACCTTCTCTTCGATCAGGGCATGGGTGCCAATGACCAGCTGTGCTTCGCCGCGGTTGATGAGGCCGCGGGTTCTGCGTTTCAGATCGTCGTCCAGCGAACCGGTCAAAAGGACGACGCGGTACTTGCGCGAGGAGCGTTCGAGCAGTTTGCGCGCAGCAAGAAAGTGCTGCGTAGCGAGAATCTCTGTCGGCGCCATCATGGCGGCCTGGTAGCCGTTTTCAAGGGCAACGATCATGGCCTGCAGGGCTACGATCGTTTTGCCGGAGCCGACATCGCCTTGCAGCAGGCGGCGCATCGGATGGGGCTGGCGCATGTCGGCGACGATCTCGGCCAGGGTGCGCTTTTGCGCGGCGGTGGGATGGAAGGGCAGGACTTCGCGGATGGCCTCGCGAACCTTGTCTGTCGTCGCAAAGCCGATGCCAACGCGCTCCCGCACGCGACGGCGCTTGAGCTCGAGTCCCAACTCGAGAAAGAAGAGCTCCTCGAAGATCAGGCGGCGATGCGCGGGCGTGCCGAAGGCCTGCAACTGGGTCATCGGCGTGGCTTCGGGCGGAAAGTGCACCTCGCGCAGAGCTGCCTCGCGGTTGGGCATATCGAGGCGCGCAAGCATCGCCTGCGGGAGGCACTCGGGCACCATGCCGCGCATGCTTTCCAACAGCTCAAAGATGACGCGACGCTGCCAGCGCGAGGCGAGCCGGCTGCCGCCGAGAGACTCATAGACCGGTGTGATGCGGCCGACTTCGAGAAGCCGCGTTTCGGCGTCGTCGCCGGCGCCGGGCAACAACTCCCACTGGGGCTGGATCATCTTGAAGTTGCTGGTGGAGCGCGAAGGCTCGATCTTGCCGTAGACCGCGACTGTCTGCCCGGCGTGGAATTTGCCGTTCAAGTAGGTCCCGTGGAACCAGAGGCATTTCATCGCGTGCCGGCCCTGCCCGATGGTCAGCTCGAAGATGGGCATGCGGCGCGTGCGCAACAGAGCGGCGCCGCGCACTTCGGCGATGATGCTGGCGGTCTCTCCCGGCTTCAGTTCGTCGAGACTGCGCGGGTTCTGCCTGTCCTCGTAGCGGAAAGGCAGATGATAGAGGAGATCTTCGGCGGTCTGGATGTCTTTCGCCGCGAGGAGTTCGGCGATGCGTGGACCGACGCCACGCACATACATCACTGGGGTATCAAGACCGGGCACATCCTGGATGCTATAGCACGCGAGTAAGAGTGGGGTCAGCCCTCCGAAATGGCGTTCCGCGCGGTGCGCACTTCGGCAGCCAACACGCTCAGCAGCTTCAGCGAGAGCGCCGGATTGTTGAGCATCAAGTCAGAAAACTGTTCACGGCTGACAAAGCCAAGCTCTGAACCTCTTCTGGCCTCGGCGGTGAGCGAGTAGGGCTGGTTCCCAACGAAACCAGGGAGACCCAGAAGCGCGCCTGGGGAGACCGACAGACGGAGCAGCGGCTCTCCCGTGTGCGAGGTCATGGTCAAGGTGGCAGACCCCGCCCTGAGGACATAGAGACCGACGGGTGTATCCCCCTGGCGGAAGAGGACCCGGTCCTGATCGCAGAAAACCGAGGTGGACCGCTGCCCGAGAGCGTCGAGGAGTTCTTTGTCCGCCACAAAAGCGGATGGGTCGAGATTCAAGTGGGCCTCCGTGCGCCTCAAAGGTGGGAAGTTGGGCCCAAACGACTTCAGAGGCGCAATCGAACGAGAGAGAAATATACAGGGAGATTCTTTCATCCTGAAGGCGCGTGGTTTTGTGATTCCGATCACATTATTCGGGTCGCCCCAGGGAAGGGCTAGATGCCGGAATCCAACCTGGCTACGGGTTCGCCGCGCCCGACCGTAGGCCTGGTTCTGAGGAGGGCCTTATCGGTGGCCCTGGCGAGCAAGACAAAATCCCCCTCTGCGCCCTTCTCATGCATCAGGACGGTCCAGCCAGGCGTGCGTTCCAAGACGTAGGCAAGGGGCAAGCCTTCGCGCAACAGGGCGTGGTCGATGCGGTAGTGATCGAGAATCTCGTAGGCATCGACGACGTTCATGGCGCTCAGATAGACCTGAAAGACTCCGTGATGCTCGAAGGTGTCAACGCGAGAATCGATGAAACTGGGCCGGGACTCGAAGGCCATCATCCCGCCCAAATAGTCCCAGTTGAATGTGCGCCAATTGGGCTGGATCGCGCGAATGCTTTTCAGAGGAAACTCTGTTTCCAGCCTGGCCTGCAATTTGGCTTCGGACGGGAACATAATGGCGACAAAGGCCAGGGCGGCGACGGCGATCAGGGCATTCACCGCAGGAATCGTCTCGTCATTCGGCTCCGGGGAGAAGCTGCGGGCGATGTCGAACGCCAGTGTTGGGGCAATCAGTACGCCGGCGAGATACAGGAACCGGACGTGATCGACGGCGGCGAAGCATGCGAAAACCACAATGGCGAGATCGAAGAGCTTCCAGGTGCGGCCACGCTTGAGATTGGCGACCACCATCAACACAAGGACGAGGACCAGGCTCGCGCCTTCGATCGTGCTGACGTTGAGCGGCTTCCATTCGGACACGTTGGCGATGTTGGCCTTCTGGTTCAACAAGATGTCGATGGGGCTCCAAACGAGGCCCCAGCCATAGGGGTTGAGAAACAGCGCCGCAAGGCTGGCCCCGAGCACGGCCAGCAGATGCTTCCGTTGAGGTGCGGGAAGTGCGTCTTGTGCGAGGGCGCCCATGTGGACGCGTACGTATCCCGTGACGATGTAGAGCACGAAGAGCGCCATGCCGATCAGCCAGGTGCCGTGCAGGTTCACCCACACGCAGAAGAGGGGCGGCAGAAGCCAAACCAACTCGCGCCGGCCTCGATCGGCAGCCTCGAGAATCAGCATCTCGACCGACAGCGCGATGTAGCCGAAGGCGATGGTGCGCGGGCCGACGTTGACGGCCATGAGCACGAAGGCAACGCCCGAGGCCCAGAACGCGGCATCGGCACTGCGTGAGGCGCGGAATGCACGCCAATAGACCAGAAGCACGTTGGCGCAGATAGCGAGCCATGTCACCAGGTAGATTCCGCGCAGGCCGAGGGCCTTGTAACCGAACCAATAGGGCATTTCGGCGAGCCACTCCGGATTGATCCAGGGCTGACCGGCAACGCTGAAAGAATAGGGCTCGACATGGATGAAATGGCCGGTCGTGGTCAACAGGCGCGCATCAGCCAGGTGCCACCAGATATCGGGATCGCTCAGCAAGGTCAGGCTGGAGTTGAGTCCTGCGCCAAACGCAATGGGCAAGCAGACCAGCAGCGAGATATAGAAGACATGCCGGGTGAAGACGCGGCGGAACATGCCATGAGATGAGCTGCTCGGGGCGTGCGTTTGCTCTGCCAACTGGGAAGGCTGTTCCATCGGTTCACAGTTGCCTGTTGGGTTTGGGTGAGCCAACGGCTGGTCCCGCATCCGGCGGGCCTGGCGCGGTGATGGGATTCCGAGCAAACAGGAGGTATTCCCCTTCCCACGCATTCTCGCGCTGCGTTAGCGACCAGCCTGGCGTGTGCTGCAACAGGTAGGCGATTGGTTGATCATCTTTAACGAGAGCATGGTCCACGCGGTATTTGTCCAGCAGTTCAAGCGCGTCGTAGGACTGGACGATACTGCTCGAGTCCTGCATGACGCCCAGATGTTCAAAGCTATCGAACCGGGTATCCATGAAGCTCGGCTTGGACTCGAAGGCCATCATCCCGCCCACATAGTCGGTATCGAAGGTGCGCCACGTCGGCTGGATCTGCGCGATGGTCTTCATCGGAAACATCATGTGGAGCATCTTGTCCAGCGATGCCTGGGAAGGAAACATAAACAGCATGACGCCGAGAGCGCAGGCTGTCATTATGCCGTTCATCCAGGCGATCGTCTCCGCGTCTTTTTCCCCGGCGGTGAAACTCCGGCTCAGATCGCGCGCCAGCATCGGCGTCGTAACGATGGCAGCCAGATAGGTGAAGCGGTGGTGATTGATGGCCATGTACCAGGCGAAGATGATCATGGCCAGTTCGTGAACCTTCCATACACGTCCACGGACGCAGTTGGCAACGATCATGGCGACGATCGCGGCGACTACGCCGTAGCCCTCGGTTGACGACAGGCTGAGAGGCTGCCACTCGGTGATGGTGGCGACGCTCAGCTTCTGGTTGAACATCATGTCGAACGGTTGGGCCATGAGGTGCCAGCCGTAGGGATTTATGACTGGAGCGAGGGCGCTGGCGAAGAATACGGCGAGGAGCTGCCTGCGTTCGGCGTTCGAGAATGCCTGCTGTTGAAATGCTCCGACGTTGACCGAGAACCATCCGCAGAGGATGTAGAGACCGAGCAAACCGAGCCCGAAGAGCCAGCTTCCATGCAGGTTGATCCAAAGGCAGAACAGGGGCGGCAGAAGCCAGAGGAGCTTTCTGTTGCCCCGATCGGCGGCTTCGAGGATAGCCAGTTCAACCGACATCGCGAGGTAGGCGAACTCGATCATGCGCGGCCCGGAGTTGACGGTCATGAGCACGTAGCCGATTGCCGCGGCGCCGAGTGCAGCATCCGCGCTGCGGCCCATCCGGTAGCCCCGCCAGTAGACGAAGAGAATGTTGGCGACCAGTGCGCACCAGGCGAGGAGGTAAATGCCGCGCAGGCCGAAGGCCTGATAGCTGAACCAGTATGGGATCTCGGAGAGCCACTCCCAGTCGATCCACCGCTGCCCGACCGCCGTGAACGCATATGGGTCTGTGTGAATGAAGTGGTGCTGCGTGAGGAGAAAGCGCGCGTCGGCCAGATGCCACCAGATGTCGGGGTCGACCAGAAAGGTGTGCGCATAGTTCAGCGCGCCTGCGGCAATCATAGGCAGCATGGCGAGGATGGCCATGTTCATCATGTGCCGGGAGGCGACGGGCACCCAGGGCGCGGGGGCATTTTCCGCCGTCTCACCAGTGACGCGGGCCGGCTCCGCAGTCGTTGTCGCGTCCATAAGCATTACAGTAGCCGCGGGTTTACTGGTTTGGTAAGAACCCAGACCAGAAAACGGGATGACGGAGCAACGATGGTAACGTTAGGAACCAAGGCGATGGACGCTTTCTGCCTTGTGGCCAATTCGGGCCTTGAACTCGACCATTTTGGTCTGTTTGGGTTACCTCCGTGTCGCACCGCGGCACCGGTGGGGTATTGACCATTGAGTACCAGCAATCGACAATCACGGAGATGTGGAGTCTCTAAAGAAAGTCGTTTAATTCGAGTGCTTTCCAGAGGAAGGATTCTCGTTAAACAGAAGATTCCAAGAGGTTTTTGACCAGCAATCCTCGGATGGCTGCACGAAAGGCACCGCGGCTAGTTTGGTGCCAGAGGAATAAAGAGAACGTCCTGATATGACCCGCATTGGCCTGCTTTCGGAAGATCGTGCATTGCAAACCCTGCTCGCCTCTGCTCTCGGCAAGGAGTTTCAAGTCGCGCTGGGAACGGGTGAGGGGGCTGTTGTGCGCCTGGTGGAAGCCGGCGAGATTGACGTGGTGATGCTCGACCTGAACTCGAACAACGGGTCGATGAAGGAACGAGTGGAATCGTCGCGCCGGATCATTGCACAGCAGATCCCGGTGGTGGTGATGGCAGACGACGGCCTGCGGGCCACGGCAGTGGAACTGGTCCGGCTGGGTGCTTATGGGTATTGCCGCCGGCCGCCTTCGATCCGCGAATTGAAAGCCATGCTCTGCCGGGCAAGCGAAAACTCTTTGCTCAAGCGGCAGCTACAGCCGACGCAGCCCAAGGTCGACACGGCCTCCACGCACTGCGACCGCCTGATTGGTTCAAGCAGCGCCATTCGGCAGGTCTATCACCTTGTCCATCGCGTTGCGAATCTCAACGCTACCGTTCTGGTGACCGGTGAGAGCGGCACCGGTAAAGAACTGATCGCGCGGGCGATCCACAACCTCGGTTCACGGTCGGCGAAGCCCTTTGTCGCCGTCTCCTGCGGTGCGATTCCCGAGACCCTGATCGAAGCCGAGCTGTTCGGCCACGAAAAAGGCGCATTTACCGGCACCGTGGGCGCGCGCGAAGGCTACTTCGAGCAGGCGAAGGATGGGACGCTTTTCCTGGATGAGATTGGCGACTTGAGCCTCTACACACAGGTGAAGCTGCTGCGGGTGCTGCAGCAGATGGAGTTCAGCCGCCTGGGCAGCAGCAAGTTGATCCCCCTGAAGGCGCGTCTGATTTTTGCAACCCACCAGGACCTGGGCAAGCTCGTCGCCGAAGGGAAGTTCCGCCAGGACCTCTTCTACCGCATCAATGTCATGCGCATTGTCTCTCCGGCGCTGGCGGATCACGCCGAAGACGTTCCGCAGATCGCCAATCACTATCTGAAGCACTACTCCGAGCTGTTTCAGAAGCCGATGCAGTCCATTGCACCGGAAGCAATGGCCGTGCTGCAGAACTATCCCTGGCCGGGCAACGTGCGCGAGCTGGAAAACACGATCCAGCGCGCCATTATTCTGGCACCCGGCATGACGATCCGTCCCGAGGATCTTCCGCTCACGGTGAGCACGGACAAGATCATCGACATCAGCGAGTACAACCCCGAGTGCTCGTTCGAACGGCAGCTGCGCGACTACAAGGTCAAGCTCGCCATCGATGCGGTCCGCGACAACAATGGCAACAAGACGCTGGCAGCCCGCAGCCTGGGAATCTCGCGCGCTTATCTGCATCGCCTGATCCGGCTGGCTGAACCCGATGTCGTCTTCGATCAGGAAGAGGGCTCGGCATCGGCATCCGCGTAGTTGTTCGATGACTTCCGGGGAACACTCCTCGATCCCCAAACCCAATGAGTGCAAGTTGAACTGCTATAGTGCTGTCATCATGTTCCGGCGATTGGCGGTTTTGATTGCGCTGTCCGTGTTTCTGCACGTGGGACCGGCAATCGCAGCACAGGATACAACCGACACCGCAGCGCCGCACGCAAAACAGAGCACTCCGGCTACGCAGCCGACAGCACCTGCCACAGAAGGCCAGCAGAATCCGGCGGCGGCAGACCAGAGCCAGCCTGTCAGCCAGCCGCAGATCATTGTCAATCCAACACCCCCGGCTCCGGAGGAGTGGGGATGGCGCCAGCAAGTCACGTGGGGCGCGTCCATCGTTCTCGCAGTGCTGGGGTATGTAGGCATCATGCTTGCGCTGCGCACGCTGAGGAGCATCGACAAGCACCTGGTGGCCGGCAGTTCGACGACGCAAGCTGCGATGGACAGCGCCAACGCAGCGCTTGCTCTTGCCCAGGCCATCGCGAGCTCAGAGAGACCGTGGATCGTTGTGACCGTAGAGCCGTTTCTGACGATGGAGAACAGCTTTAAGGTGATGGCCTCGAACCGCGGCCGCAGTCCCGCCCGGATCGTGTCTGCCGTGGACAAAGTAGCGATCGTCGAGGACGAAAAGAGCCTGCCCGAAACGCCTGAGTTCGAGAAGATCGAAGCTGGGGAGGAACCGGAGCCCATTGTGCTGCTTCCTGGAGAGGCCACAGGAATCTGGGCGCTGAACCGCAGTGATCTGGGATCCATCTGCGGGAGCCCCGACGTGCTCAAACGCGTCGAGCGCTGGCAGGAGACGCTGTTTCTGTGCGGGCGGATTCAGTACATGGAGTTGACCGCCATCGGCGAGAAGGCGATGCACGAGACCTATTGGTGCTGCCGTTACATCCACGGCGAAAAGAGCAGTGCACTGGTCATGGCGGGCTCACCGGCGTACAACAAGCACACTTAAAGCAGTTCCCCGTTCTAAAAGGAACGAACCTGCCCGCAGCCGCGTAGTATGGGTTCAGGCCGTTCTCCCGCATCTTGAGCGGCGTACCCGGTCGTATCAAATCCAAGAACGAAAACTGCAGGTGTCTGGATGCCCGTTGTTGAGCTCGCAGGAGTGACCAAGGCCTACGAGAGCAAGGTCGCTGTGCACAATTTGAGCCTCGCGCTCGAACCTGGCCAGATGTTCGGCCTGCTCGGTCCGAATGGCGCAGGCAAAACCAGTTCTATCCGTATGATGATGGGCATCACGCTGCCCGACTCCGGCCAGGTGACACTGTTCGACAAGCCATTTGACCGCCAGAGTCTGGAGCGCGTCGGCTACCTGCCTGAGGAACGCGGCCTCTACAAGAAGATGAAGGTCCTGGAGCAGCTCGTTTTCTTCGGCGAGCTGCACGGCCTGGACCGGCATGAAGCGCGCAAACGCGCTACGGACTGGGCAAAGCGGCTGGAGATCGACGAGACCCTCGGCAAAAAGACTGAAGAGCTGTCGAAGGGCATGCAGCAGAAGATCCAGTTCATTGGAGCATTGCTGCACGATCCGGGCCTGATCGTGATGGACGAACCGTTCAGCGGCCTCGATCCGGTGAACGCCAAGCTGCTGGAGAAAACCCTGCTCGAATTGAAAGACGAGGGCAAGGCGATTGTCTTCTCGACGCACCGTATGGACCAGGTGGAAAAGCTGTGCGATTCCATTTGTCTGATCGATAAGGGCGAGGCGGTGCTTGCGGGGCGAATGCGAGAGATCAAGTCGCGCTACGAGCGCAACCACGTGATCGTCGAGTTCGAGGGAAGCGCCGAGTTCTTGAGGAGCAGCGAAATCGCCGAGGCCAAGAACTTCTCCGGCCACGCCGAGATCCGGTTGAAGCCACACGGCAACGCCCAGAAGCTGCTGCAGGAGGCATCGGCTGGGGCGACGATCTACCGTTTCGAACTGGTCGAGCCATCGCTCGAAGAGATCTTCATCTGGACTGTGGGAGGCAAGGCTGATGCGTAACATGCTGCTGATTGCGCGGCGTGAATACCTGGAACAGGTGCGCGGCCGGGCGTTTCGGATGACCACGATCGGTGTCCCAGCGATCTTCGCCGCGATTCTCGGCGTCGGCTATCTGTCGAGTCTGGGACTCGGGGCGAACCGGCACATGGCGGTGGTGGCGTCCAGTCCGGCCCTGGCAGGCCAGATCCGCGATCAGCTCGTGGGCGACAAAGAGGCCAAGGCGCGGGTCGATGTGATCACGCAGCCAACGCAAGAAGAGCGCGATGCCCTGGTGCGCAAGGTACAGGCCGAGCAGCTGGATGGATTGATCTGGGTGGAGGCGCAGCCCGGCAAGATCCCGAGCGGTTCGTTTATCTCTGCGTCGTCCGGCGACTTCATCACGGCAGCACGCGTTAAGTCGGCCCTCACGCACGCTGTCCTCGACGAACGCCTGACCAGCGGCGGCATGAAGCAGGGGGATGCCGACACACTGATCGACGGCGTGACGCTGGACACGCTGCAGGTGAAGAAGGACGGCAGCCTCGTGAAGACCAACGCCGAAGCCTCGCTCTGGAAGGGCTACGTCATGGCCCTGCTGCTGTCGATGACCACGATGATCTACGGCATGAACGTGGCGCGCTCGATTATCCAGGAAAAGACGTCGCGCATCTTCGAGGTGATGTTAGCCATTGCGCGGCCAAGCGACCTTCTGGCCGGCAAGCTGCTCGGCGTGGGCACGGTCGGCCTGACGCAGATTGCCATCTGGCTGGTGGCCGGGGCGATCATCCTTGTCTCGCCGCTGGCAACCGCGATCATGACCGGGGAACTTGCCGTCCATTTCACCTGGACCGAGGCAATTCTCTTTCCGGTGTACTTCGTCCTTGGCTACCTGCTCTATAGCTCGCTGTTCGCTGGGCTGGCTGCAACGTGCGAGACCGAGCAGGAGCTGCAGATGTACATGCCTCTGGCAGCCGCGCCCACATGGCTCAGTTTCGCGCTGATCATGCTGATCATTAACGACTCCAACTCGATCTGGTCGATTGCAGCATCGTTCTTCCCGCCGACCGCGCCGGTAATCATGTTTCTTCGCATGGCTTCAGAGATTCCGCCGATGTGGCAGCTGGCGGTCTCGATCGGTCTTTTGATGCTGAGCATCTGGGGCGTGCTGTGGTTCTCTACGCGCCTCTATCGCGTAGGCATTCTCATGTACGGCAAGCGAGCCACTCTTCCCGAACTAATGCGCTGGATCCGCTATAGCTGATTCTTTGCCTGGGGAGAGTCGGCCTCTGGCTCCGATTGGCCCGCTAGAATCGAAAGAGTGACTGCCGACACAAGCCCTCAATTCACGATTGGCCAACGCATTGTGCTCGCCATCGTACCGCGCATTGTCTGGGCATTGCTTTCGGTTGTCGGCCGGACCTGGCGCTTTGAAGTAATCGCCGAGGAAGGCGTCATTCCGGTACGCGAGGGACAAAAGGCCGGCTCGGAGATCTACTGCTTCTGGCATCAGTGCGTGTTGCCCTGCGCCTTCTACTTTCGTGCTTCAGGCGCCGTCATCCTCATCAGCCAGAGCTTCGATGGGGAGCTGATCACGCGCATCCTCCGCCTGTTTGGCTTTGATGCCGTTCGCGGGTCGAGTTCGCGGGGCGCCCGCGAGGGACTGTTGGGCCTGGCCGAGGTCGTTGAATCGGGACGCACGGCGATCTTTACTGCAGACGGACCTCGCGGGCCGATCTATCAAACAAAGATGGGACCAATCAAGCTGGCGCAGATGACCGGCGCCCCGATTGGGGCTTTCCATCTTGAGCCGAAGCGAGCGCGCACAATGCGTTCCTGGGACAAGTTCCTTGTCCCGATGCCGTTCACAAGAATCTGTGTGAGCTGGGCGCAGTGGACGAAGGTCCCGGCCGATTTGCCGGCCGAGCAGTTCGAGGGAAAGCGGCAGGAGTTGAATGGGGCAATTGAGAACGCGCGCCTGCGGGCCTATGCGCATCTCGGGAAGGTTGCCTTGTGACTGCACCGGAACACGATTTGCTGGTGACGGACTTCGACTTTGAGCTTCCTCCCGAGCTAATTGCGCAAAGCCCCCCGGCGGAGCGCGGCACAAGCCGGATGTTGGTCATGGACCGCAGGTCGGGAGACTTTCGAGATGCGATGTTCCGGGAGTTCCCTTCTCTGCTGCAGCCCGGCGACCTGCTGGTGCTAAACGACAGCCGTGTGATTCCCGCGCGTCTTTATGCCCGGCGGACCCTCCGGCGCGAGCGGGAGAGGCCGACCGGACGCATTGAGGTCATGCTGACTGAGCCGGCGGGGGAGAACGAATGGCGCGCGCTGGTCCGGCCGGGCCGGAAGATCGCGATCGGCGAACAGCTGGTATTCCCGGCTCCGGATGGCTCGATCGCGCTCGAAGCCGAGGTTCTAGAACGCGGTGCATTCGGCGACCGGCTGCTGCAGTTTGCGCCGGTGGACGACTTTTTCGCCACTCTCGACCGCATCGGCCACATTCCCCTGCCGCCGTACATTCACCGCGACGATCAGCCATTCGATCGCGATCGTTATCAGACAGTGTTTGCGCGAGAGCGTGGATCGGTTGCAGCGCCCACCGCGGGATTGCACTTTACGGACACTACACTCGGGGCCATTCGAGACAGAGGGGCCGAAATTGCCCGTGTGACGCTGCACGTTGGGCTGGGAACCTTTGCGCCACTGCGGGTGGAGAGGGTTGCCGACGTCCGGCTGCACGCGGAGTCGTATGCCGTCTCGCCGGAGACTGCGGCGGCAATCAACCGCGCGAAGGGGGAGGGCCGCCGGGTCGTGGCGGTGGGAACTACAGTCGTCCGTACGTTGGAGGCAGCGGCACGGCATTCGCCTGGAGACGGGCTTGCGCCGCATGCGGGTCGAACCGACATCTTCATTCAGCCTGGGTTCGAGTTCCGGGTGGTCGATGCCCTGCTGACAAACTTTCATCTGCCTCAGTCGAGTCTGCTGATCTTGGTCAGCGCCTTCGCGGGCTACGGGCACATCCGAGCGGCCTACGAGCACGCAGTTTGGGAGCGGTACAGGTTTTTTAGTTATGGGGACTGCATGTTTCTGACCTAAGTAATGTGCATTTTCCTCTTTCTTCTTCACGGCCCACCCACGAGTTTGTGAAACTCAAGCGCTTGTCAGTGTGATGGAATGCCTGAACGAGTCACTCTTCTGGAAAAGTGTGGAGCGCCGTGAGGAGGATGCAGTCTAACTGAGGAGTTACAGAGGCTTGTTTTTGGCTCTGCGAGGGCCTTCCCGGCTCTGGAACGGGGTGTAACCCAACTGCTTCACCAGGCCCTGTTTCCGTAAACAAACGTGTACACCAAACTACAGGAACTTCGGTGTATCGCGTTGAATTAATACGCCTTGACTTATCATATTTTGGGGTGACAATTGCTTTTAAAGAGCAGCATTCTGTTGCCCGTGGGGAATGAGGGGGTCTGAGTTGCACTCGATCGCATGGTGGCCGACCGTGGTTGTTTTGGCCGTGTCGACCTTCACCGATTTGCGCAGCCGCCGTATTCCCAACTGGCTCGTATTGCCATTCTTGGCGGCAGGACTCGTCGTCTCGTTCCTTCCCAAAAGTTGGCATGGCATCGGAATTGTGCAGAGCTTGGAGGGGATGGGACTGGGGTTGCTTCTGTTCGGCATTCTCGCCTTCATGGGCGGCATGGGCATGGGAGATGTGAAGCTATGCGCCGCGATTGGGGCTTGGGTTGGACCGAAACAGCTGTTTGTTGCACTGGTTTTGACAGGAATTGCAGGAGGAATCATGGCCGTGATTTGGGCAATCGCGGGCGGATTCCTGGGAGAGCTTTTTACAGGAACGAGCGATTTGCTCTTCCGGCGAGGAAAGCGTGAGGAGGGCACAGAGAATGAGCACAAACTCACGAATCCTCTTGCGCGGAAGATGCCTTACGCTCCGGCGATAGCAATCGGGACACTTATTTCGTTCTTTGCCATTGCGGGTTGAGACAATAGATAGGCCAAAAGAAACAGAGGGCGCGGCTGAATAAAAATCAACACCGCAACTTGCCAGGGGAGTCTAGAGAACGGGAATGCAGAATCACTTTGAAGACCTAGAAACACCAGTTGGCGCAGGCGATTTGTCGATTGCTCTCATCGGGCCGAATGAAAATCGCCGCAGAATCGTTGCCAACGCACTGGCCGGAGCAGGCAGTTCGATGGTGCGGGAGTTCCCCGCCTATCCCAACAAGACGACCGACGTTCCCCGCTTGCTGGAACAGAACTTCGACATCTTCATCATCGATCTGGACGGCGATCAACGCTACGCTCTCGAACTGGTCGAGGAGATCGCGGCAAATCCAGCGATCACGGTGATGGTCTTCTCGATGAACAACGACCCCAACTTGCTCATGAGCTGCATGCGCGCCGGAGCGCGCGAGTTCCTTTCGCAGCCGGTTGCGTTGAGCCAGTTGAATGATGCTCTTTCCCGGGCGTCCCAGCGACGCCCGATGGCGCGTCCGCTGTCCTCCAACAAACCGGGCGGGAAGGTCCTGGTTTTCCTGGGCGGCAAGGGGGGATCGGGTGTCACAACGGTAGCGTGCAATTTCGCCGTCTCGCTGGTGCAGGAGTGCCAGCAAAGCGCGGTCCTGATCGATCTCGATCTACCTCTCGGGGATGCGGCTCTCAATCTCGGAATTGCGCCGCAGTTCTCCACGGTCGATGCTCTGCAGAACTACACAAGGCTCGACCAGAATTTCCTTTCCAAGCTCCTGACCAAGCACAGTTCGGGGCTGCTGGTGCTCGCGGCGCCGGGCAAGTTTCCGCAGGTTGAAGTCAGCAACGAGGCGATGGAGCGGCTGGTGGCAGTTGCGCGTTCATCCTACGATTTCGTCGTCGTGGATGCGGGTTCGCGTTTCGATCTCAGCGGTACAACGCTTGTGGATCAGGCCGACACCGTGTATCTGGTGATGCAGGCAGGGATTCCCGAGCTGCGTAATTCGCACCGGGTGATCTCGGAGTACTTCAAGACGGGTAATTCGAACCTAGAGATCGTTCTGAACCGCTTCATGCCGCGTTCAGGAGGCGTCGATGAGGAGCACATCTCGAAGGCATTGACGCGGCCGGTCCAGTGGAAGATTCCCAGCGACTACGTCACGGTGCGGCGCATGCAGAATGAGGCGACTCCGCTGGCGTTAGAAGACTCGATGATCGCTCGCGCGATCCAGGATATGGCAAGGACGGCCTGCGGAATGCCCGCAAAGCCGGAAAAGAAGAAGGGCTTTAGTTTGTTTGGTTAGACACGGGCTGTGAAAGATCCCCGTTGATTGGAAGGCTACAGAGTGGAACATCTAAATCTGGAAAACTTTAAATCGGAGGTGCACCGCACGCTGATCTCCAAGCTGGATCTGGAGAAGCTGTCGCGCGTCAATTCGAACCAGGCGCGCCAGGCGGTGTCGAGCATCATCAGCGAAATCATCAGCGATCGTCGCGTGCCGCTGAGTTTCGACGAACAAGAGAAGATCCAGACTGACCTTCTAGACGAGGTCTTCGGTCTCGGCCCGTTGGAGCCCCTGCTGAAGGACCAGAAGATCTCCGATATTCTCGTCAACGACAAGGATCACGTGTTCATTGAGCGAGGGGGCATTCTGACCAGGGCGGACGCCTCCTTCCGCGACGACCGCCATCTGCTGCAGATCATCGATCGCATCGTATCGCGCGTAGGCCGCCGCGTCGACGAGTCGTCGCCGATGGTTGACGCTCGTCTCCCCGATGGATCGCGCGTCAACGCCATCATTCCGCCGCTGGCGCTCGATGGTCCCTCGCTTTCCATTCGCCGATTTGGAACGGGTCCTCTGGCTGCGAACCAGCTGGTTCAGCTGAAGAGCATCTCGGCCGAGATGATGGAATTGCTGTCGTCGGCGGTGCGCGCTCGCCTGAGCATCCTGATCTCCGGTGGTACCGGCGCCGGCAAAACGACGTTCCTCAACATCCTGTCGCAGTACATTCCGCAAAACGAGCGCATCATCACCATCGAAGATGCGGCCGAATTGCAACTGGCGCAGGAGAACATCGTGCGCCTTGAAACGCGTCCGCCGAACGTGGAAGGACAAGGCGCTATTCGGCAACGGCAGCTGCTTATCAACTGTCTTCGTATGCGTCCCGACCGCATCGTCATCGGCGAGTGCCGCGGCGAAGAAGCCTTCGACATGCTTCAGGCCATGAACACGGGCCATGAAGGATCGATGACGACCATCCACGCCAACACGGCGCGCGATGCTCTGAGCCGTCTCGAATCCATGGTCGCCATGACCAACCTGAACCTGCCGGAGAAAACCGTGCGCCAACAAATCTCGTCGGCAATCACGATCGTTGTACAGTGCACCCGCCTCAGCGACGGTTCACGTAAGTGCGTCAGCATTCATGAAGTCACCGGTATGGAAGAGAACGTGATCTCGATGCAGGAGATCTTCTCGTTCCAGAAGAAGGGCATCGGGCCCAACGGAAAAGTACTGGGTGTATTCAAACCCAGCGGAATCCGTCCCCGCTTCCTGGAGCAGCTTCGTACCGCGGGCATCTTCCTGCCGCCGAGCCTGTTCGAACGAGTCACAGAAGTCAACTAGCAGAAAGGAGGTCAGCAGCGATGGGTTTAATTGTAGGTATCGTCTTCGTTGCGGTCTTTTCGGTTGTCGCGCTGCTGTTCGCCGCATCCGGAGCAGGGTCCGCAAAGCAAGACCGGGAGATGCTCGCTCGACTTGACTCTGCGCTCGCGATCGGAAAGTCCAAATCGGACATGTCCGATCTTCTGGTCGATGTCCGAAAGAGTGAATTGCTCAGCACGATTCCCTGGGTGGACAAGGTACTGCGGCAGGTTGAAATCACACCGCGGTTGCGTCGTCTGCTTTATCAGGCTGATTTGAAGTGGACCGTAGGCGGGTTGCTGATGATGTGCTTTGTCGCATTCGTCCTTCCCGGTTACCTGGTCTATCTCCGCACCAGCAACATCTTCTTCGCGCTGGCGATCGGCGCGGCATTCGGATTCGGGCCAATCGGCTGGGTGATGTTCAAGCGCGGCAAACGCATGAGCAAGTTCGAAGAGGGTTTGCCCGAGGCACTGGACCTGATTTGCAGTGCACTGCGCGTCGGTCACAGCCTGAATTCGGCGCTGGGCCTGGTCACGCGTGAATGTCCTGACCCGGTGGGGACAGAGTTCCGTGTCTGCTTCGATGAGCAGAACTACGGCCTTGAGCTGAAGACGGCCCTCGAGAATCTCACCAACCGTGTTCCGGTACAGGATCTGCGTATTGTCGTCACTGGAATTCTGATCCAGAAGGAGAGCGGCGGCAACCTGGCTGAAGTGCTGGAGAAGGCTGCAGAAGTCATCCGCGAGCGTTTTCGCTTGAAACGCCAGGTCATGACGCATACGGCGCAGGGACGTCTCACTGGCCTGATTCTGACCCTTCTACCCGTGGTGCTGGGATGCGCGTTGTATTTCGTGAATCCGACGATGATGAGCTTGCTATGGACGCGCGAGATCGGCATCAAGCTGCTTTATGCTGCCGGCATCATGATCGTGATCGGCGGTCTCATTATTCGCAAGATTGTCAACATGGACATGTAAAAGAGGGCTTATGGGAATTGCGGTAGCTGCATTTATAGCCATTTTTCTGCTCGTCTTGAGCGCCGGCCTCCTTGTGTTCTATCGCGAGACCATTACGGCGCGCATCTCCTCTGCGATCAATCCGCAGGTCAAGCAGCAAAAGACGCTGAAAACGACCATCCTCGACACGCGCGATGTACTCGAAGGCGTAGTTGAGCGCTTCGAGAAGGTCATCCCGAAGAGCGCGGAGGAAGTCTCCGTGATTCAGCAGCGTCTGATTCGGGCCGGTTTCCGCGAGGACTCAGCACTGAAGGTCTTCTACGGCGCGAAGGTGATCACCCCTCTGGTGCTGTGCCTGATCGCGATGGTTACCGGCTTCGCCAAGCAAAACCCATTCTTTATCTACATCGCGTGCCTGGGTCTGGGCTTTCTGGCCCCCGACTTCTGGCTGGGACGGCAGATTTCGAACCGCCAGACCAAGATCCGGCGTGGATTGCCGGACGTGCTGGACATGCTGGTGATTTGCGTCGAAGCCGGTCTTAGCCTCGATCAGGCGACAGCGCGCACGGCTCAAGAGTTACACTTCGCCCAACCAGTAATGAGCGACGAACTGGGCGTTGTGGCGCTGGAGCAGCGAGCAGGCAGTGTCCGGGCAGACGCCTGGAAACACTTGGCCGATCGCACCGGCTTGGACGTTGTCCGTAACCTGGTTTCAATGCTCGTGCAGTCGGAGCAGTTCGGCACCAGCATTGCGAAGACGCTGCGAGTTCACTCTGACACGCTGAGAACAAAACGCGTGCAGGAAATCGAAGAGAAGGCTGCAAAGCTGTCGGTTAAGCTTCTCTTCCCGCTTGTTCTTTTCATTTTCCCCTCTCTGTTTGTTGTGGTTCTCGGTCCGGCCGTGATCCTCATGGCGGATTCGTTCAAGTCACTGTTCGGCCACTAAAAGCGAAGGGGGGATTTGGTGATGGATAGCACACTGATTATCCGGGTGGTTGCCGGAGTGCTTTTCGTTTTGGTTCTGGGCGTTCTTGTCCAGCGCCGTCGTACCCGGGTAAAGTAACCCGGGTGGACTCAATGATTCCGTGCAAGTCTTGTTGGATTGCGCACGGTAGGCAGAAGTCGGTTCCAGCAGGAAAGGGGATGACTCAATGGACACAACGACAATTATTCGAGTTGTTGCCGGCGTGCTTTTTGTTCTCGTGTTGGTGATTCTTATCCAGCGCCGCCGCACTCGGGTTAAGTAGCTCGCGATTCGGCAAACCCAGCGCACCTGCATCGCTTTGGGCTGGGAAATGATGTGCATCAAACGCGAAAGGGGGGTTCGCAATGGATACGACAACCATCATCCGTGTAGTAGCCGGTGTACTGTTTGTCCTTGTGCTGGTAATTCTGATCCAACGGCGCCGCACACGGGTCAAGTAGCTGGCTCATCAAAAGAAGAGACGATGGACCGGATCGCAAGAAAGTCGGCGAACCTGCCCTTTGTGTCCGCCGGCCGGGTTATTGTCGCTCGGGCCTTTTGCCTGTTGACCTTCTGTCTGCAGGGGAGCTTATCCGGCCGGTCCCTCTGAAACGTCCGGTACTATTGCTGTCGCTGGTGGGTATTGATAACAGAGATCTGATTCGAGATGGAAACCATCGCCCTGCGGTCTCACGAAGAGGGTGAGAACAATTATGGAAGCACCAAGATACTGTGTATACAACCAGACACGCGAGAGCTTTCTGAGTTTGGGCGTCACCATTACTGACTCCTCGACTGGAGATCTTCAGGACCTAGTCGATCGGGTGAGCGTTAAGCCGGATAGCGGAGTATGGATCGCACCCTATCGTGGCACCCTTCCGATTCGCAGCCTCTCGCCCGTAGATCTGGTTTATCTCGACAGTAACTACAGAGTTATACAGGAAGTAGAGTCTTTCCTAACTTCATCGGCCGAACCTCTGCGCGACGAGGCTGCGAGCGTTCTGGTGCTCCCGGCACATACGATCTATTCGTCGCAGACGCAACCAGGCGACCAAATGGTGATTTGCGTTGCGGACGAGATGGAGCGGCGTCTGGAGAGACTCTCTGGTTCGTTATCGCCTTTATCGAACGCTCAAAGTGTCGTATTTCCTAAGGAAAAGCAACGCGGCAATGGCATCTCTGGCCCCGCGCCGTCGCCTATCCGGATGGAGACGCAACAGATTACATCCAAGGGGACAGAGACTATGGAGAACACCGCGTCAAAAGCCGGCAAGAGAGGTTCGCTTCTGAGCTGGATACAGAACTGGCTCTCTACGTCATCCGATCGCCGGCGCGCGCCTCGCCAACCGCTACCCGGGCTCGTCGCCTATTACTGGACAGGCAGTACACCACGCGCTTATCGAATTGCCGACATCAGCACAAGCGGATTCTATGTTCTGACCGAAGAGCGCTGGTTCCCTGGAACCATGGTCCTGATGACGTTACAGAGAACAGATCGCAACGGCAAGAATCTCGACGACGCCATTGCCGTGCAGTCCCGGGTTGTGCGATGGGGCAGCGACGGACTTGGCCTGGCCTATGTTCTCTCAAAAGCCGTCGATCCAAGCAACGGCGAGTCCATGCGAGAGAATGGTGCGGACAAGAAGAGCCTGGACCGCTTCCTGGAACGGTTGAAAGAAGATCAAGCCGAGCTACGCCTTGCAGGAAGATAGACTGTAGCCCGCCCCAGCCGTGCTCCCGAGCTCGCTGTGACTCGAACAGCAACCGGCAGTTCCGGGATTAATCGGAATCTTCGGGAATGATGAGCAAAACCTCAACCTTTGCCAGCTGACCATTGTGCTTGGCAGGACGGAATTTCCACTGCTCCAGAGCCTGCAGCAGGAGCTTCGTCTGCGTGAATCCCGAGGGAAACACAAGCGCCAGCGATTCAAAGTGCCCGCTTTCATTCACAAATCCGTGAACCATCAGAGCGTCGGCATTGATGTTGGCGGGGCGATTACTCGGGCGAACGATATAAGTGGGCCACGGAGCATCGATGTGGTTTGTGCTTCCCGGGCTGGGAACCTCGACTTTGGGGGGCAGTGAGTACTGGAGAATCCAACTGCGGGAAAGACCCACGTGGAGGTAGACAGAGTACACAACGCGTCCGCCCCACAGGCGCGTAGTTTCAGGGAACTCATCAGTCAGCGTCGATCCAACCACGACAACGCCGTACTGCCCGTTCTGAGGCAGAGTCATTCGCGTGTATGAAGGTTCGGTTCCTTGCCCTCCGCCACCACCCGACCCGCCTGTGCCACCGGCATTCCCCGAGTTCCCGCCGTTCGCCGTTCCATTTCCGTTCCGTGAGCCCGCAGGTCCCGGCGTGTTCCCTGCTGCCCCCTGGCTCAATTGAATACCTTTGTCCGCACCTGTGCTGTTCTGATTGCCCGTGCCGGACTGCGGTGAATTGCCGGATTTGCCAGGCTTCATCGCCCCATTTTCATTTCCCGCCCCTGTCTGATTCACGGCGGGCAAGGCGATTGTTCCCTTGGCCATCTCTTCGTCCGAGATGGAGAGCATCGCCGCAGAGCTTGCTTGAATGGTCGATTTCGACGTTGACTCAGGCAACAAATCGCCGACAGTTGCTCCGGAAACCACAACCGGCGAGGCGCTGCTGGGGCTTGGCATTGGTAGCTTCGACTCAAACGGTGTCGACGTAATCGGCACATCGGAGATGTGAGTCTCCGGCGTTGGCCGGGTCAGCACGGGACGCGTGTTATTGATCGCCAGCTTCTGCGGCTGCGGCGGCGCGATGAGCTGGAGTTTGGGCCGTTGAGCGGACCATAGCAACAGCGAGGGGAGCTTGGCTTTGCTGATCAGCTGATTCGGAGGAATATCGGGCTGGACAATCGTGTGTTCGGCAAGATGGAGTTTGGGAATCTGGAGATGGCTCGACGTCGGCGCTGCAGGAAGTTCGTGCGCCGTTTCCGAGCGTGCGGTCGAATTCTGCCCCGGGTACATGCCGCTGTTTGCCGAGGGCTTGGGCCGCACCGGATCCGGTAGATCGATGTCCACTTCGCGCAAAGTGTACCGGCTGGCCTCAGCTTTCATGTTGATGCGCGGAGCAAAGATAAAGCCATACGCAATCAGACCAACAACAAGAACATGCAGCACCCCAGAGACCAAGAAAGACACTGGCTTCTGGTGAGCCTGTTGTGGGACTGCGAAAAGTGAAATCGGCTGGGAAGTCCCCATAAAGGGATCAGATTCCTCTCCTGCGTGGCTTGCTCTTACTTTACATGCAGCAAGTCCCTTTGTATGCAGAGGGAAATAGCGATTACAGATGCCTTTTGTTACCTGCGTGATGAGTGTGTTGGAGGCGTCGAGCAGGCCAAATGGGGGCGTCATTTCCCGAGGAAGCGGCTCGGCTGGTGGACGCTTTGCTTTGGGCCCTAACTCCACCTGACCAGCCGGCCCGACGGCCCAGTGAGTTAGGGCGCCGCAGAACGACTAACCCAAGTGCGTATCCGAAAGTAACTAGACAGGGTTATTGCTCTTGCTCATAGTATTGCAAAGATCAGAACTCAGGGTAACTCGGGCCCGGATCGATGGCTCGCCAAGTGTCGCCTAGGTATTGCAGCGGGGTGAAACTCGGGAGCAACAAGTTAAGAGCGACACTGTAGGATTCGCTGCTCCGAATGTAAAGGCGTGAAGGCAAGCGTGTGTGTTTTCGCTCGATGAAATGTGCGGTGACCGCAGGGGTACTATAGGCTGACAGGTTCTTTTTTTTGTTGACGAAGCGCGTTCGCAGTGATGCTATACTTCATCGTCATTAATCCTCATTTGGAGCCCAACCAAGTGAAGTTCTAACTCGGCAAGACTGCCGCTGTTTCCGTTTGTGCTTAGACATGACGGAAACACGGCTGACGAAGGCCATAAAGTTGACGAAGACAGGAATCTCTGAATGAACCGAAGACTTTTGATCATCCTTCTCAGTGCGCTCGTGATTGCCTCGATCGCTACATATATTGTCGCGCGACTGGTCGGGGCGCGACTGAATGTTGCCAAGCCGCAGGCGACGACGAGCATCGTTGCAGCTGCCAAGGACCTCAAGATCGGGATGATCCTTGCTCCGGCCGATCTGACCAGCATCCAGGTTGTGGGTCAGGTTCCTCCGGGCGCCATTCTTGACAAAAAGAATGCAATCGGACGCGGAGTGATCGCGAATATCTACTCCGGCGAAGCGATACTGGATAGCCGCCTCGCACCCATGGGATCGGGCGGCGGCCTGGCGGCCACCATTAAAGAGGGCATGCGTGCCTGCGCGATTAAGGTTGACGAAGTCGTAGGCGTTGCCGGGTTCGTAACCCCGGGCATGCGTGTTGATGTGCTTGTGTCGGGTGTGCCGCCGAATTCCAACGGCAGCCAGGAAACTCAGACGCGAACCATCTTGCAAAACATCGAGGTGCTGTCGGCCGGCCAGGACATACAGAAGGATGCAGAGGGAAAGCCGCAGTCCGTGCAAGTCGTCAACCTGCTGGTGACACCGGAGCAAGCGCAGATTCTGGCACTGGCCAGCAATCAGATGAAGATTCAGTTGGTGCTGAGGAACCCTCTCGACACGTCTACTGTGCCGGTACCCGAAACAGCAATGACAAACCTCTTTGGCGCACAAAAGGCGCCTCAGCCCAAGACAACATCGAGCGCGCCGCGGAAGCCTAAAGCCGCTGCACCTCCGCCGTTCACGATCCAGGTCTTGAACGGCAACACAAAATCGGAAGAGAAATTCAGTCAATCCGGGGGGCAACAGTGAAAGTTAGAACTGGCGCAAGCCTTATTTGTTTAAGTCTCTCGATGTTCATTCTCGCCGCCCCCGCGGTTCTGAGTGGTCAGGCAGCAGCCGAGGCCGCGCAAACATCGACTCCTGCCGCGCAGACGCCTGCGGCAGCTGGACAAAACGCGGCTCCATCCGCGCCTGCTGCCCCGGCCGTCCAGGCCCCGATGCAGCCCGTGGGACCAACGAGCCAGGACTCGGCAAACGACCTCTCCGTGACTGTAGGCAAATCGGTGGTTCTCGATCTGGCGCGACCGATCACCCGCATCGTGGTTGGTCTCGGGGATTTCGCCGAAGCCACGGCTGTCAGCCCGACCCAGGTTCTCGTAAACGGCAAAGCGGCCGGCGAAACGACCCTTATTCTCTGGGACACGGGTGGCGGCCGCCAGTTCTTTAATGTGACGGTCCGTCCCAGCACATTCGCATCCCACGATCAGCTCGAGACAGTGCGCCGCCAGCTTCGGGCAGAGCTTCCCGGCCAGGATCTGAGTGTGACAACGGAAGGCGGTAACGTCTACCTACGCGGAACCGTGAACGACCTGAACAGTTCGAGCCGAGCCGCTCTGATTGCAGGGACAGCGGGCAAGGTCGTGAACCTCTTGAGCGTCAAGGTGCCTCCGGCTGAACGGCAGATTCTGCTCAAGGTCCGCTTTGCCAGCGTCGACCGCAGCAAAGAGAAGGACCTCGGCCTCAACTTGTTCAGCACCGGCTTCGGGAACACGATCGGAACGGAATCCACTGGTCAGTTTCAACCTCCTTCGGTCGCGCCCAGTGTTAGTGCCAGCGGAACGACCTCAACTCTAACGGTCACGAACCAACTCAATCTCTTTGCCTTCTATCCAGGCCTTAATCTCGGCGCAACGATCGAAGCGTTAGAGCAAAAAGGATTGGTCGAGTCACTGGCCGAGCCGAACATTCTTGCCCAAAACGGCAAACAGGCTAGCTTCCTGTCGGGCGGTGAGTATCCTTTTCCGATGGTGCAAGGCGCAGGCGTTGGCGGGAGCGGCGCTGTAACCATCGCATTCAAGGAATTTGGCATCCGGCTGAACTTCATCCCAACAATCACCCCGCGCGGCACCATCCGGCTGCAGGTAGCACCTGAGGTCAGCGCGTTGGATTTTGCCGATGCCGTCACAATCGCTGGATTCACGGAACCCGCAATCTCGGTCCGTCGTGTCAAGACAGAAGTTGAACTCGCAGACCGTCAGAGTTTCGCTATTGGAGGTCTGCTCGATAACACTGAAAGCGATACGTTCCTCAAGATACCGTTCCTTGGGGATATTCCGGTTCTTGGCAAATTCTTCCAATCAATGAAGCGCACGAAGAACAACGCAGAGCTCATCGTGATCGTGACGCCGGAGATTGTCGATCCGGTACCTTCCGGGACCGACATCGCGCTTCCGAAATATCCGCAGGGCTTCCTGCCACCGAATTCCAATACCCCAATGCATACGCCGGATACAGCTTCAGCCGAGCAGAAACCGGCACCTGACACGATTCCGGTGGAACAACTCATCGAGAGCATGAAGCCAGAGACGCCACTCTCAGACAGCGGTAGCGGCGGCTACGGTTCATCCGGCGGCATGGGAACCTCCGGTGGGTCATCTCAGCAATAACGACAGCTCGGATATTCGAACAGTCTCTCGACAGCATCTGATCAACATTGGCCCCGTCTCCCCAAAAGGCGGGGCCAATTTATCAGCTCATACCCCAACTCAAGTGACTTGAGCCAAGCGACGAGTCCTCACCTGCTGTGGCGCTATCCAGCCAAGAGTCCTCTAGCTGGTGGAGGCATCCGATGAATGCAGCTCTTCGGCTCTTCAGACGCATCTCGGCGTCGCTTTTGCCTCCCCGACCGGCTAAGCCGACCGCGGCCTTCCGTGTGGTGAACATCTCGCGCAACACCGAGCTTGCTTCAAATGCAGAGTTAGCAGACACAAGCGCGAAACGCTCCAAGGGATTGCTCGGCCGCAGCGGGCTCGTGCCAGGAGAAGGGCTTTGGATCGTTCCCTGCGAATCGATCCACACCTTCGGCATGCAGTTTGCAATCGACGTTGTCTACCTGGACCGTCAACGGCGTATTCGCAAGATCCGTCGAAATATTCCTCCCTGGCGTATCTCAGTCTGCTTCACCGCACATTCAGTTCTCGAGCTTTCCGGAGGTGCCATTCAGGAGGAGGACGCACAGCCGGGAGATACGATCGAGTTCCATGCCGTCTCGTTTGAAGAGGCGAACGTACTTCGAGTCGAAGACAAGCGGGAACAGGCTTGAATTCCAGAGCAACACCAACCGAAGATCTCAGGCCCAGTCGCTGAATTATGCGTTCATGCTGAAGTTGTCTAAAGGTGGATTTCGGATTCTTTGCGGACGGCCTCACCCAAAGGGGTATGCCACTTTTGTGTGATGTATACCGAGGCGGAAAGCACCACTGAAACTGTATACTCCTGTTTACATTAAATGTGCTTTTGTTTTTCATAAGTTATTGATTTATAGAGTATTAGAAGCGCAAATATTGAATGGCAATATACTTGCTTCCACCTAGGCAGGCCAGCGTGTCGCTGGAGAACAATCCATGCTTAGGGAGAGACTAAAGATGAAGGAAATGATGCTCAAGATGTACGTCAAACTGCAGACCCTGATGGCTCGGGAAGAAGGTCAGGATCTGGTGGAATATGCTCTTGTCGTGGCTCTGATCGCCTTTGGCGCCGTTGCTGCGATGAAGGGTCTGTCGACCGAAATCAACAGCGCGTTCAACACCATCAGCAACAACCTCGGAACCGCGCTTTAATCCTGGTCTCTCCAAGGCAGCGGAGAGATTGATTGCATATCTTAAGAGACTTCGGTGAAGGTATTGTTCCCCAAACGATAAAGCTACATCGCAATGCTCTTAGGAACGCAATTCGGAACAGGGTAGGTGGAATAAGCAACAGCTAGGTTATAGCAGTTGGTTGTTGCCCTTCTGTTTGGAAATGGGCCGGAGATACAAGGCCATCGCAAGCCGAAATCTCCTTGCACGACAGGATATAACTAAAAGATAGTTCATCAGCCGGTCAGTGCGATTGCTATCGTGCACTCGACCTTATGGGCCAGAAACCAGGAGTGGGGGGCTCATGCCTCTAGCCCCCTCAACATTCCTGTGATTGCCGAGACCTCAACTTGTCCATGACTCGTTCGCGGATCTCTGTCTGCCTTCTAGTGCAGCCCTGTACAAGCCGCCAGCCGGCGAGTCGCTCACCGTCTCGCTTTCCCGATAACATCCGCTTGCGGAGAGTTTTCAGCTTACTTAGGAGAGCTCTGCTCGACGATCTCGTATCCTGTTGGGTAACTACATCCTTATAATCGGAAAGATCCGGTCTCGATTCGTTGAGAATGGTGATCGAAGGAGCGCGGATGATCAGCGGAAAGCGTGTGGCGGTCGTCATGCCAGCCTACAACGCGGAAAAGACGCTGGAGCGGACCGTCCAGGAGCTGACCGACATTGTCGACATTCGAATCCTGGTTGACGACTCGAGCAAGGACCGGACGGCGGAGCTCGCGCAACAGCTTGGCGTGAAGACGTACGTCCATGACAGCAACTACGGCTATGGACGCAATCAGCAGACGTGCTATCGCGAAGCGCTTGCTGCGGGGGCGGACATTGTTGTGATGCTTCATCCCGACTATCAGTACACGCCGCTCCTCGTCCCTGCGATGGCAGGCATGATCGCAAGCGGCATCTACGACATGGTTCTCGCGTCCCGCATTCTCGGAGGAGGAGCTCTCAGGGGAGGGATGCCCCGCTACAAGTACATCTCGAACCGATTCCTGACTGCGTTTCAGAACGTCTTTTTGGGCATCAAGCTCTCGGAGTACCATACTGGCTTTCGAGCCTTTTCGAGAGAGCTGCTCGAGACTCTTCCCCTGATGGAGAACTCCGACGACTTTGTCTTTGACAACCAAATGATTGCGCAGGCCGCAATGTTCGGCTTTAAGATCGGCGAGATCTCTTGCCCCACAAAGTACTTCAAAGAAGCCTCATCGATCAATTTCAAGCGCAGCGTGGAATATGGACTTGGCGTGTTGGGCACGACCTTAAGCTTCGTCGCACACAAATGGCATCTGCGTCATATCCCTCGCTTCGATCCAGCGGGAAGAAGAGTCACACAGAATTATCATTCTCCCGTCGTACAACGACCTTGATCAAGACGTCATGAGATCCGACTCTAGGTGGCTACGTAGAACGAGTCTACTCTTGCTCATGGTCGCCGCCGGGATATCCATCTCCTGGGGCGTTGCCCTCGAACGCGGCGGAGGGCTCGGGGTCATGGGCTTCCCCGGCATCTACTTCGGAACCAGATGTCTAATCCAAGGCGACGATCCCTACGACGTGCGCCAATTGCAGAGTGTCTACGATGCCGCTGGGTTCTCTGCTCCTGCTTCTGTCGCCCTGCGCCAATCGGCTAACTTATACGTCAATCTACCTGCAACATTCCTTCTCGTGGCCCCCTTTGCAGTTTTGCCCCTCGCAGCCGCCCAGACACTCTGGCTCGCACTGCTGATCGGAAGCTTCCTGCTGGCCTCGTTTCTGATGTGGAGCCTGGCCGAGGCATACTCACCGCCGGTGGCCCTGCTGTTGTCGTTCATCATGCTGGCGAACTGCGAGATTATTTTCTCCGGCGGCAATACGGCCGGCCTCGTCGTAAGCTTATGCGTCATCTCGGTGTGGTGTTTTCTGCAAGAGCGGCACATCGCCGCCGGAATCGTATGCCTTGCCGTGGGCCTTGCTGTGAAACCACATGACGCCGGGTTGATCTGGCTCTACTTCATCCTGGCCGATCGCCTGCAGCGCGGCCGCGCGTTGAAGGCGCTTGGCCTCTCCCTCTTTCTCGGGCTAACGGCGACACTCTGGGTCACTCAGGTTGCACCCCATTGGGTACCTGAACTGCGCTCCAATCTGGCAACTATTTCAGGACCCGGAGGAATTAATGAGCCCGGGCCGACCTCGATTGGCGTCGATAGCCCCGACATGATCATCGATCTGCAGACCGTCGTGAGCATCTTTGCCGACGATCCTAAGATCTACAACACGACCACCTACGTGGTCTGCGCCGCTTTGTTTGCCGCCTGGTCGGTCGCAGTCTTGAGGTTCTCCCGGTCTCCGCAAAATGCCTGGTTTGCGCTGGTGTCGGGCGCGGCCCTCTCCATGCTGGTCACCTACCATCGGTCCTACGACGCCAAGCTTTTGCTTCTGGCCATTCCCGCATGCGCCACATTGTGGGCCAGGCGTGGAGTGGTTGCTTGGACATCTCTCTTGCTCACAACCGCCGGAATCGTGTTCACCGCAGATATTCCCCTGGCGGTGCTGCTGAGATCAACACGCAATCTTCATTCGCCTTCCGCAAGCTTTGCCTGGAACGTGCTTACGGCTGTACTCACGCGCCCGGCTCCGCTGATTCTGTTTGCGATCGTAGTCTTCTATTTGGCAGTATCGGTGCGCCAAGCGCGCTCATCGGCTGTTGGCTCACACGACCGCCTCACCGGGACAGTGTCCTGATCGAACTGAAGGAATGGAGCATCGAGCGAGTTGTCCGCCACCCTATCCATCCAGTCGTTTCGAGTC
>Ga0335071_10000596_pt1 | contig 39688 bp, 27 predicted proteins | sample Lox_Sample_15_FD_206724 | JGI IMG/M metagenome (GOLD analysis project Ga0335071, IMG submission 206724) | Soil microbial communities from Loxahatchee National Wildlife Refuge, Florida, United States - Lox_Sample_1.5 | ecosystem: Environmental > Terrestrial > Soil > Wetlands | place: USA... | reverse complement strand
CGCCAATGGCTTCAGCATCACGGCCCACGCCTACCACGGCAACTGGTATTCGAGCGACCAGATCCCGATCACCGCGGTGCCCCTGGTCGGCTTCTTCGGCGCGCTGAACCCGACCGACGGCGGCAATTCGCAGCGTCATAGCCTGCAGGCGGAATGGCATCGCCAGAACGACCATTCCAGAACGCAAATCATGGCCTACGGGTTTTATTACTACCTCAATCTGTTTTCCGATTTCACCTACTATCTGGACGACCCCGTGAAGGGTGACCAGTTCGAACAGCAGGACAGCCGCTTTGTGCTTGGGGTCGACGTGCGCCATACGCGTTTCAACAATTGGTTCGGCCGCAAGGTGGAGAATACATTCGGACTGCAGATCCGCAACGATTGGGTGCACAACGGCCTTTACCGCACGGAAAACCGCGTGCGCACCGACAAGAACGATATCAACGCCTGCAATGACGAACCCATCGACGCATGTAACAGTGACCCGAACCTGGCGGCAGTCTTGCCGGCGGACACGGATGTGAACAGATTTACGGAGACGATGTTCGGTTTTTATGTGGAAAACAAGATCCAGTGGGCGGAGCACTTTCGCACCGTCCTGGCCTTCCGTGGCGACGAAGTTTTTGATAACGTCACCAGCCTGACGCCCAGCTATACCGCCAGCGAATTGCCCGGCGCTCCGGTGGTCAACTTCGCGGCCGCAAATTCCGGCTCAGTCACCCAGTTCATGCCCGAACCCAAAGCGAGCCTGATTTTCGGCCCGTGGCGCAAGACGGAGTTCTATGTACAGGGCGGCTTCAGTTTCCACAGCAACGACGCGCGCGGCGCAACGCAAACGCAGGAACCCATTTCGCCGGACAATCCCTTTCCGACGGCCACGCCGAGAATTCGCGCTCTTATTCAAACCAAGGGGTCGGAAGTCGGCGTGCGCACGACGGCCGCCCCGCATCTGCAAAGCACGTTTTCACTCTGGTACCTTCACAGCCAATCCGAGCTACTGCAGGACGGCGACACCGGCGGCACGGTCGCTTCGTTGTCGCCGAGCAATCGCTATGGCATCGAATGGGCGAATTACTACACGCCCCTGGAGCATTGGGCCTTTGATTTTGACTTTGCAGATTCCAGAGCTTTCTTCACTCAAATCGATCCGGATGACGCTGCGCCGAACAGCCCGGGCGGCAAACGCGTACCCGAAGCGGTTGGGCTGGTGGCCTCCGCCGGCCTCACGATGCATGACTACAAGCGTTTTTCAGCGAGTTTGCGCCTGCGCGCCTTTGGCCCGCGTGACCTGACGTCGGACGGAATTTATCGTTCCGCTTCGACGGTCCTGCTCAATGCGGAGGTCCGTTATCGAATTTCCAGGAGATGGAGCTTTGTCGTCGAAGCTTTGAATTTGCTGAACCGCAAGGATCACGACATCGACTATGCCTATACATCCCGGATAACGCCCACCGCCGATGCGGCGTTCACCGACGTCTTCCACCCCGTGGAACCGCTTCAGGTGCGGTTCGGGCTGCGCATGGGCTTTTGATATGGGGAGGCTCTGCTATTTCCACGCCTTCTCGGGGATGAGCGGCGACATGACCGTGGGCGCTTTGGTCGACGCCGGCGCGGACCAGGCCGCGATCGTGCAGGCGCTCGAAAGCCTCGGGACGGGAGCATCGTTCGAATTCGTAAAGGTCAAGCGGCGCGGCATCGGCGCTACCAAGTTCCGCGTCACCGTCGCCGAAACCAAGCGGCATCGCCATCTTCCCGCCATCGTGAAGATGATCGAGGCCTCCAGCGCGCCGGCACGCGCGAGGGCGCGCGCGGTCGCGGCCTTCGAGCATCTCGGCCGGGCGGAAGCGGCCGTCCACCAGATCCCGATCGAGAAGGTTCATTTCCACGAAGTGGGAGCGGCCGACTCCATCGCCGATATCGTCGGCGCCTGCGTCGCGCTTGAATTGCTGGACGTTGACGAGATCGCCTGTTCTCCCTTCAATGTCGGCGCGGGCACGGTCGAGACCGAGCACGGGACGTTGCCGGTTCCGACGCCGGCGACCGCGCGCCTGCTCCAGGACAAGCCCATCTATACGCGCGGGCCGAGCTTCGAATTGACCACGCCGACCGGGGCGGCGCTCGCCTGCCTTGCTTCGAGCTTCGGCCCCTTGCCGCCGATCATTGTCCGGACCAGCGGCTACGGCGCGGGGGACCGCGATTTTACCGAACACGCCAATGTGCTTCGCGTGCTGATCGGTGACGCTCTTTCGGGAATTGAAACAAAGGAGGCTGCCTAAAGATGTTAAGCAGGAAAGCGACGGTTACCGCGCTCCTGGTGTTCCCCCTCGCCGGCCTCGCGCAAAATCCATCGGCAGCGAACGACATCCTAGCGCGTGTCGCGGAGTTTCATGGCGCGGCGGGCGTTTTCGCCGTCGCGGGTTATAGGATCGGCGCTCGCGCTCTTAGCGAGCTGCACGAGAAGCGCGGCAGCTTTAGCCTGGACGTCACCCATCACACGCCTTTCCAGGTGCAGTGGAGCTGCATCGCGGACGGCATCCAGGCCGCGACCGGCGTGAGCGCGGGCAAGCTAAATCTGCGCCTAGTGGAGACAACGCCAGCCAACCTGGAGACGGTCATCAAGGACAGCCATTCCGGCGAGGTCCTCTCTTTCCGCCTCCGGCCGGAGTTCCTTTCCAAATACCTCGATATCCTGGAAGACCGGCAAGCGGCAGCCGCCCGCGACGTGCTGAACCTGCCGGACAGCGCCATCTTCACCATCAAGGAAGTAGCAGCAAAGCCGTAGAGCCGGGCCGATGCCGCATTTCTTCCGGGCCGTCCTCGACGACGCTGCGGGCGATACCCGACACCGGGTCTTCGGCATCTATGCCCTGCTGCTCGCCATCAACGTCTCCGCCTGGACCTGGGCGGTTTTCGCGTTCCGGCATTATCCCGTGCTGCTGGGAACTGCGTTCCTCGCCTACAGCTTCGGCCTGCGGCACGCGGTCGACGCCGACCACATCGCGGCGATCGACAACGTCACGCGCAAGCTGATGCAGGAGGGTAAGCGGCCAGTGGCTCTGGGGCTGATGTTCTCGTTCGGCCATTCCACGATTGTTTTCGTCGGGTCGCCCTCTTTGTGGGCGGAATAGAATCGTTGGGTCTGTTATCCGAGCAGCTCCATCCAGTAGGGTGGTTCTGGAGGATCGTTTCGAATCTCAACGAGAATTTCACCGCCTTGGGCTTTGCGATCATCGGGCTCTTCGTCGCAAGCTGGATCGTATCCATCCAGGTTTACAGATGTCGGCGTTACGAGGAAACAATCGAGTGATTGAGAGATAACGCAGGCGCTCGCGATGACCTCAGGAAATTTTTGTACACTTTTTGTACCACGACCCTGCTTTTGATGCTTTTGACGATTTCAGCCACTTATTGGAATCAATAAGTTGCGGCGATTGAAAATCCTATAAAGTTCGTGGTTCGAATCCAGGCAGGCGCGGTAGAGATGGAAGCCGATGAGGGGCTGGGCCCCGCCATGCGTGCCGAACTCCATCGGTGGCGTCGAGCAGCACCTCATGACGGTGTTCTTCCCCGACGGCGAGCCAGAGGTCGGGGCGCTTCTCATACGCAATCCGCAGTCGGCCATTTCCTGGGTGAGATGGTTTCGTCCTTTCGTGTGGTCGCAGATTTCGAGAAGCACAGGCGGCGGCAGACGCTGCTCCGACTGTTCGGCAAGGGCTTACCGCTTGGCGCGATCTCGGCCAAGCCAGCGGCGACGCGGCCCTTCCGGTAACCTCGGCGATCAGATCCACCCGTCCGATGAGGGATGTAGGTATCGCGACCTTTTCTTCGTTCAGAAATTCGAGAATATCCCAGGCCGCTTCGCGGTATTCCTGCCTTGCCAGTGTCCATGCAGCATAAGGTTCTCTATCAGATCCGGGCGATGGGCCTCCAGCCAGCCGATGGCGAGGTCAGTGACCGCCTGGCTGCAGTTGTCGTCCCGCAATGCTTTGAGCTGGCGCAGAGGCATCACAACCACATTACGTGAGGCGTCGTCTTTTTGTTTCCTGAGCAGCTTGCTCGGACGGCTGCTCTTCTTAAATCTCAACGACGACGCGCGGCTTCCCGGGAGCATCCCACAACTCCCGGATCTCTGATAACGGCGCTGTCCTGGTCGCAATCTGAAGTTTTGCCGGGACGACGGCATCAAAGACTCTCCTGATCGAAACCAGCAACCTCTGGAAAGGAACGCTCTTGACGCCGCTGCCCATCAACTGAATAGCGGAGGAACGAAGCGCCGCGCCGGGCAGTTCGACATTTTCCTCGCGGCTCGCGCCGCCCACATGCACAAAGCGGACCGGACGGGCGTCGTCGACGGCTTTGGCGATCGCGACGATGACGGTCTTTGCGGTCTCGCCCCAGAGGTAATCAATTACAACGTCGATGCCGCTCGCGAATTCCCTGAGCAGGGATTGTTCGTACTGTTTTGCTCCCGACGGATAGGAACCACCGATCGTGAACGGAATCACGATGTCCGCGCCCAAGGACTCCAGTTCCTTGAGTTCACTTTCATTCCGTCCCGTCCCGATAACTCTTCCTGCTCCAAAATGTTTCGCAAGCTGGATCGCGAGCCTGCCCGCCGTTCCCGTCGCGCCATTGACGAGTACCGTTTCTCCTGGTTGAAGGTGAGCGCGTTCCTGCAGGGCAGCCCAGGCCGACATTCCCGGATTGGCGATCGCGGCCGCCGTGACGTCACCGATGCCGTCCGGAATTGGAACGCATTGCTCGGAGCGAACCAGAGATGCCTCGGCGAGCGCCCCATACGGGGCTTCCGGCAGCACGAAATAGACCCGCCGGCCATCCGCTGTGCGGCCAACGCCGTCGGCCCCTGCCACGGAGGGGAATTCTTGGTCCGCACTGTAATGCGCGCCCGAGGACCTGGATTTGCTGAACTGGCTGAGCGCGGAAGTGCTGACCGTGATTATTTCGGCTTGTTCCGAGCAGACGGGCTCATTGAAGTCTCCATAAGCGGGCTTTTCTCTGGCTGAAGTGATGATTGCTGCCTTCATGCGGATCTCCTTTTCTCCACTTCTTTGAATCTAACATCGTTCAAGTAATTGAACACCGTTTGACTTTAAAATGTCAACTTGGTATCGATGGGTTGATGAAAGTGAACCGCGACATGGTGAGCCGCGCAGGCCTAAAGCTCTTGAATGAGGTCGGGCTGGAACAGCTCACCCTCCGGCTCCTCGGCCGGGAGCTTAAGATTCAGGCGGCGACGGTCTACTGGCATTTCAAGAGCAAGGAAGAGCTGATCGACGAGATGGCCACCATCGTTCTCGCCGAGGGAGCTCGTAACCTCATACCCAAGAAGGATGCCCCGGATTGGCGCGCCTGGGCCGGTTTGTTCGGCACAGGTCTTCGCAAAACGCTATTGGCATACCGCGACGGTGCGAGGATGGTCGCGGGAACCCGGCTGACCAATACGGAATACATGAAGACCGCAGAGCGCATTGGGGCGAGACTCGTCGGGAGCGGCTTCACCGTCCGGCAGGTCGTGGTTCTGATGAGCACGATTTACAACTATACGATCAGCTCCGTTATGGAGGAGCAGGCCGTCTTCCCACGTCCGGGCGAGCGTTCCCCGCAGTACGACCTCGCCGAAAGAAGCGCGCAGCTTGATCCGAAGGAGTTTCCAATCCTGCGCCAGAGCGGTCCCATTCTGTTCGATAGATTTGATCGCCGCTACAAGGAAGGGCTCGAATTGATTTTGCAGGGAGCTAAGGGAGTCCTCAAGTAGCGAGGCGCTTATGTCAAACACGCAAGCGGCTGTGGTTCTCGGCGCATCTGGATCGGTCGGCAAGGCGCTGATCGGGGAACTGATTCGCAATGGTTCGTTTAGACCGATCGTGGCTCTCGTGCGGCGTTCGCAGCCGGATGAGGTCGCCATGGCGCGTGATGCGGGTGCCGAGTTCCGCGAGGTGCTCGTTCCCGTAATGAATGCGCAAGGCGTCGAAAAGGCGACGACGGAGGCCCTTCGTCCGCTCGAAGGCGAAGCTGTTGGGTTCAGTGTGTTGGGCGTCGGGGCAGGCACCGCGAAGCTCACAATCGATGAGCATCGGGTGGTCGATGTGCAGTTTGAATGCGGCCTTTGGGCGCGGGCTGAAAGCTTTGGGGCGGGTAAAGCATCTGGCATTCATGTCCGCCGCGGGGGCTAATCCGAGCGCGTCGGCGACCGGTTCAGGCGCCGCGGGAATGGCGCGATACGCTCGTGTGAAAGGCGAGGCCGAGGAGGCCGTGAAGGCGAATGGTCCGCGTGTCGTCAGCATCTTCCGCCCGGCGATGATCATCGGATCGCAACACACGCCGTGGCTGCTCGAGAAAGTGCTTCCTGCGTTCTCGTTCATCACGCCCGCGAAATACAGATCGATCACCGTCGAACAGATCGCGAAGGCGATGATCGCGACGTCCCTGCACCCGCCTGCGAAATCGGAGGTCTATCATTACCCGGAGATGATGGCGCTGAGTCGCATCCGAGCTTGAGCCTAGGCCAGGCCGCACGGCTCGGAGACCGGCGGGCGAACACGTCCAACTGGGTTAGCTCCGATGAGCCCGGTTGGCGCGGAAGCCGGTCAGTCTTAGCTTGATGCCGCCTGGCGAACTAACCAAAGAACTATTGCGACATCCCTTTTCGGAAGGCCTCGTCTCCGACTTTCAGGCGCATCGCGTAGGTTGCTTTCGCATCCTTGCCAGCAACATAGCGAAGCTGGTCCTTGCCGTCCGTGGCCGCTTCATAAACGACTTCCGCGATTTGATCGGGAGAGGAATAGGTCGCCATCTGTTTCGGGCGCGAATCACGTTCATGACCTTGTCGACGAGGGCGTCGTATACCTCGTGGTTTCCGGTGTCGAAGATGGTGGTCGGGGCGGCAGGATTGGAATCTGCGACTTCTTAGTTTCGAATCAGGCGGCCTTTATCCGCACCCGCTAATCTTCGCCCTGCTCTAAAAGCAGGTGCGTAGAAAGTTGGCGGTGTCCAATTAAATCAAGGACTTCCGTGGGGCTGGCCCGCGCACCTATCTTCCCCACTCGATCCTAAACGCGATGCTTGGAACAATCGCCCGCCTACAGCTCCTCTAAGCGCTTGAAAACATGGGTCTGGGGTTTTGGCACGGTTTGGGGCTGCCGTGAGGTTTTGGCACGGTTTTGACACGGACGATACCGAAGGCTCTTGCAGCAGACAAGGAAGTAATTTAAAATGAAGGGCATAGAAAGTCGGGGCGTAGCGCAGCCTGGTAGCGCACCTGCCTTGGGCGCATCCTGACCCATTCCAACGGTTCTTTAATTTCTCCACACCTCTAATGATTTCAACAAGTTGGGGAATCTGCTTTTGGCTCAAAGCTAACCCCAGCATAGCCAACGCAAAGAGTTTTGACACGGTTTTGACACGGTTTTGGTGGTCTTCACGTCAGACCCCCCTCTGCTGGAACCGCTAACGGAATTATTCCCGGCCGCCAGCGGGGGGTTAGATCTACGCTGAAATGGTCAGGACGGAACTGAGAGAGAAATTGCATCAGGTTCTTCAATTTCAACTCGGCGCTCACGCAGGTGATTGATGCGAGACGATTCACTACCCAAGAGTTCGGACCTCGCCGAATACGACGATTTGTTGACGGAGGTATCCCGCCTTCTGGAATACGCCCGACAATCGGCGGGGCGCGCGGTGAACGCCGTGATGACCGCTACATATTGGCAGATCGGGCGTCGCATTGTAGAACAGGAGCAACTGGGCGCGGATCGAGCGTCGTATGGCGAAGAACTCGTCACCAGGCTGGCCACGGACCTAACGACGCGTTTTGGTAGGGGATTCTCACGGACCAACGTATTTCAGATGCGCCAGTTCTTCCTCGCATACCGCGAAAAAATCCAGACGCTGTCTGAACTTTCGGGACCGGATTCAATTGTCCAGACACCGTCTGGACTTTCTCCCGTCATCTCGGCCTTCCCTCTCTCGTGGTCCCATTACGTTCGCCTGTTGACCGTGCCTGAGGCGCAAGCCAGGAGTTATTACGAAAAAGAATCGCTGCGTGGTGGATGGTCCGTCCGCGAATTGGACAGGCAGATCGCTAGTCGAGCGTACGACCGTCTTCACGGGAAGAAGAAGGCGTCATCGATTTCCAAGGACTCCGCCGCGGACTATGAGGTTCGCGATCCCTTTGTACTGGAGTTCCTCAATTTGAGAGATGAATACTCCGAATCGGATCTCGAAAACGCGCTCATCAGCGAACTTGAAAAATTCCTTCTGGAACTAGGAAACGACTTCACGTTCGTTGCCCGCCAACGTCGTCTTCGGGTCGGCACGGAATGGTACCGCGTTGATTTGCTACTCTTCCACCGAGGACTTCGTTGCCTCGTCGTAATCGATCTGAAAATCGGCAAATTTACGCACGCCGATGCCGGACAGATGAATCTTTATCTGAACTATGCTCGCGAGCATTGGACGTTGACCGATGAGAACCCGCCGGTCGGTCTAATACTCTGTTCCGAACAAGACACGGCAGTAGCGCATTATGCTCTCGAGGGCCTCCGAAACACGGTGCTGGCAAGAGAGTACCGGTTAGCTCTTCCGGACGAAAAGCGCCTCGCGAAGCAGATCGAGGAAACGCGCCATCGCCTCCTTGAGCCGTGACCCGCCCTGCTCCCGGATACCGAAAATCCGATAACCGAGTCGCCAGGCAACACTCGCATATCTGGCGCGATCAGCCGGTTCGGGTTAATCACCCGAGAGCAACTCCCCATCTGCCGTTCGGAGGGCTCAACATCAGCGGCTCCGGGATCAAGCCCGCCGTCAAAAACGTTCGAAAATCGCTCGGTAAATGAGATTATCAACTCGAGAATCAGGAGTTCTACGAATCTGTCTACGCAGCGTGCCTAGGCTCCACGGCACAACCTGACTTCGCTCAGCGCTTGCGTTTCCACTAAACTGAACGTTCGGCATGGCGCGAAAAGAGATAATTTGCTCCACTTCAGCCGCAGAGAGGCTCGACGCAGCGCGGAAATGGCTCGCCGGTCGCCTCGATGGGTCGGAGGTCCTCATGATCGGTTCAACAAGGACCTCCGTGGACGAGTTCGCGCGCCAAATGTCTGGTCCTGGATCACTGGGGATCCACAGCCTCAGCCTTACTCAGGTCACGTCGGAATTGGCGCTTCTGAAAAGCGCCGAACTCGGTTTGGCGCCGCTGTCAAGGCTCGGCGAAGAAGCCGTTGCAGCTCGGGTTACGCATCGGTTAAACACGGCGGGCGATCTCGAGTATTTTCGCCCGGTCGCAGGATTCCCTGGCTTCGCTTCCGCACTCGCATCGACAATTTCCGAACTCCGGCTTGCGGGGGTCGAGGCCGCGACCATGGCTGCTGCCCCGGGCGCGCTCACGGATCTTCAAAGTCTTCTTAAGGCTTTCGAGGAGGAACTGGCCCAGTGCGGCTTGGCCGATCAATCGAAAATGCTCCGTCTCGCCCAAGAGATTGCGGATCACGGCAAGCATCGATTGGTCGCGCTGCCAACCGTCCTACTTGACCTGCCGTTGTCCTCAAGAGCGCATGTCAATTTCATCAGGGCGGTCGCTGGGCGTTCACAGGCCGTAATGGCTACGGCGCATCCAAAGGATGCTGTAGCAATCGACGCTCTGGAAGCGGCATTGGGTGTCAAAGCGCAGGTCCTCGAACCTGACTCCAATGCCTCCGGACTCGAACACGTCCGAAGTCATCTCTTCTCGATCGAGCAACCACCCCCACGGGCATATGATCAGTCCGTCGATATCTTCAGTGCTCCAGGCGAGGGCTTGGAAGCCGTCGAGATTGCGCGACGTACCTTTCTGCTCACGGAAACGGGCGTACCGTTCGACCGGGTTGCCGTATTGCTCCGAAGTCCGGAGCGGTACCAGCCGCTCCTCGAAGAGGCTTTCCGCAGGGCAAATATCCCCGCCTTCTTTTCGCGCGGCTCAGCCCGCCCGGATCCCGCAGGTCGGGCGTTCCTTGCCCTCCTTGCGTGCGCGTCGGAGAAGTGTTCCGCATCTCGTTTCGCAGAATACCTGTCACTTGGTCAGGCTCCAGCGATCGATAGTTCTGACGCCCCGAAACAGAATGAAGTACGTTTTGTACCGCCGGCCGACGAAGTCTTCCTAAACCAGGAAATATCCAACGGGGAGCTGTCAAGCGGCGCGTCAACCATAGCGACGCCGATAGCTTGGGAAAAACTGCTCGTCGACGCCGCCGTTGTTGGCGGGCGGGATCGCTGGTTCCGCCGGCTCCGGGGTCTTGAACAAGAGTTCCGGCTTCAAATTTCCGCCCTTAAGGATGAAGATCCAACTGAACGGGAACGCCTCGACCTGCAACTCGAGCGACTGCAAAACCTCGAAAAATTTGCTCTCCCCCTGATTGAAACTCTGGACGCGTTGCCGGCCGCGGCGCAGTGGCATGAGTGGCTCTATCACCTTCGAGGCCTCGCTGCTAGAGCGCTCGGAGACCCTGATTCAGTTGTTGCTCTGCTGAACGAACTCGAACCGATGTCTGAGGTGGGTCCTGCCCGAATTGATGAAGTCATCAGTGTACTGGCGGACCACTTAAGGTTTCTTCGCCGGGAACCTCCACACCGTCGATACGGACGCGTTTTCGTCGGGACGATCCAAGAGGCGCGCGGGTGCTCGTTTGACGTAGTGTTCGTACCCGGTCTGGCCGAGGGACTGTTCCCGATTCGAGCTGTTGAAGATCCGCTGCTGCTTGATGACCTTCGCGCATCAATTTCCGATATGCTCGCACGCCGAGAGGATCGCGTCACTCATGAACGTTTGCTTTTGCACTTGGCTGTCGGGGCAGCCACCAATCGTCTCGTCGTTTCCTATCCAAACCTCGACATTGCCCAGGGTCGTCCGCGGGTACCGTCATTCTATGCTCTCGAAATCGCCCGAACCATTGAAGGGCGAGTACCGGAATTGCGAACCTTCGAGAATCGAACCACCTCGAATGCGGAGGCGCGCCTAATCTGGCCAGCGCCCAAAGATCCGGCCCATGCGATTGACAATGCAGAGTACGACCTCGCTTGGCATGCCGCTCATGCATCTGAGAAAGGCAGCGCCTCGTACCTGATGTCCGCAAGTCCACCGCTCGCTCGTTCTTTGCGCGCGCGATATCTGCGGTGGGAAAAGGCTTGGTCTGCGGCAGACGGTTGCCTGAAGGGCGATGCTGCCGCGCGCGCAATCTTGGCCTCCAAGCAACTCGACCGACAACCTTTCTCTGCCTCAGTGCTGCAGCAATTTGCCACTTGCCCGTATCGTTTCTTCCTTTCCGGTATTTATGGTTTATACGAGCGCGAGGATGCCGCACCGATTCAACAACTGGACCCAGTCACGCGCGGTGCACTTTTCCACGCGGTCCAGTTCCAGTTCTTTCAGGAGTGGCGACAGCGGCGAGATGCGGCGATTGCAGAATTGCTAGACATTCTCGATCGGGCCCTGGACTCTGTGGCTGCTGAATACAGAGAGAAGCTCGCCCCTGCTATACCACGTGTTTGGATATCAGAGATCGAAGATTTGCGGACAGACCTTCGGGGCTGGCTGCACCTGTGGCTAGCGACGGCGGACGAGTGGGAGCCGATTCACGTTGAGCTTGGTTTTGGTTTGCAGGCGAGTCATGATCGACATGACCCATCGAGTGTTCCCGAGCCGATCGCAATTGAAGGTGGTGTAGTTGTTCGCGGATCGATTGATCTTGTAGAAAAGCATCGGACGCGCGGCGTCCTTCGTGTGGTGGATCACAAGACTGGCAAAGCCCCGGAGGAGCAACCAGTCTATGTTGGCGGCGGAACGACTCTGCAACCAGGTCTTTACGGCCTGGCTGCTGAAAAGATCCTGGACGTGCCAGCTGAATCCGGGCGGCTGTTTTATTGTACGCAGCGCGGGGGTTTTGTACCGATCGATATTGAGCTCAATCCTAAGGCCCGTGGGTGGTTTGGTGGCGCCCTCGGGATGATTGGTCAGGCCATCCAAGATGGTTTTCTCCCGGCGGCCCCGCAGGATGGAGCATGCGACTACTGCGACTACCGTTTGGTGTGCGGTCCCTATGAAGAAACGCGCGTGCGGCAGTGGAAGGACAAAACTGCACTCCAGTCTCTTCAGAACCTGAGGAACATGCCATGAGCCCGCAAATGGGAGACGCAGGCGCTCGCGAAATCATTCGCAGCGACCTTGACACGACGTTGATAGTCGAGGCGGCGGCGGGAACCGGCAAAACAACCGAACTGGTCAATCGAATGATAGCCGGCCTGCGCACTGGGCGTGCGACGATCGATCACGTCGCGGCGGTAACCTTTACACACAAAGCGGCTGGTGAGTTGAAGGTACGGCTACGACAGAAACTCGATGAGGCCCGGCAAACGGCCCGCGACACGGAGCGCGAGAACCTCGAAGATGCATTAAAAAGGCTGGAGGAAGCGTCAATCGGAACGATTCACTCGTTCTGCGCTCAAATTCTGCGGGAGCGGCCCGTTGAGGCCCGAATCGATCCCGCGTTTCAAGACCTCCCCGAACAGGAACAAAGACGCATTTACGAGAGGGCGTTTCGGGGCTGGTTCGAGCGGGTATTGGATGAATTGCGCCCTGGTCTTCGCCGAGCACTCAGTCGCCTAGCCTGGAATTCTGGGGACGCCAGCCCGGTTGCCGAACTGCAAATCGCCGGGTGGAAGCTCATGGAATGGCGCGATTACCGGAAAGCCTGGACGCGCCGACCGTTCGATCGTGACGCTGAAATCGGCACCCTCTGCCAGCAGGTAAGAGCCTTGGCCCAATCGAGTGCGCGTTGTCCGAACAAGAACGATCAATTATTCAAGGCGCTCGCTCCAGTTCGAGATCTCGCGATATGGATGGAGCGCGCCAATGTCCGCCCTATTCCCGACTACGACACGCTGGAAGGCCAGCTCATAAAGCTTCTTCGGGTATTAAAGAAGAACGATCGGAAGGGCAAGGGGATGTTCGCTGAAGGCGTCATGCGAGAAGACATCCTGGCAGGTAGAGACGACCTGATTCAACAGCTCATGCAATTTGCAACCCGTGCGGATGCGGATTTGGCTGCTCTGCTGCAATCGGAGATGCAGGACCTAATTGATCACTACCAGGCACTGAAGGAGCAGACAGGCAAGCTAGATTTCGTCGACCTGCTGATCAAGGTCAGAGATCTGCTGTGCGACAGCCGAGACGTTCGCAGCTTTCTGCAAGCCCGCTTTACACATATTTTCGTTGACGAGTTTCAGGATACAGATCCGCTTCAAATGGAGATCCTGTTGCTCCTCTCGGCTGACGATCCAGCTACATCGGATCCGTGGCGCGTAAGTCCGAAACCGGGGAAGCTCTTTGTCGTCGGCGACCCGAAGCAGTCAATATACAAATTCCGTCGAGCCGACGTATCCCTCTACCAGCAAGTTCGAGATTATCTCGTCACTTCCGGCGCCAGACTCCTGCATCTAACAACCAGCTTCCGTGCCCTTCATCCCATTCAGGAGTGCGTCAACGCTGCATTTGCACCGGTGATGTTGGAAGACAGAACAGCCGGCCAAGTTGGTTATGTTCCAGTCCAAGGCGGTCCGGCCCCACTTGACGGACAACCAAGCGTGGTCGTCGTGCCGGCACCCAGGCCCTATGGCAAACGCGACGTCACCAAGACGGCCATCAACGTGTGCCTACCCGATGCTCTTGTCGCTTTTGTCGAATGGTTGCTCAATAGAAGCGGCTGGAGAATTCGCGATCCGGAGAACCAGTTAGTTCCGATTGAGCCGCGCCACATTGCTGTGCTTTTCCGGCGGTTCGCGAACTATGGAGAGGATGTCGGGCGCGCTTATGTGCGGTCGCTCGAATCCCGCGAAATCCCCCATTTGTTGGTCGGATCCAAATCCTTCCATCAGCGGGAGGAGGTCGAGACGTTGCGTGCAGCCTGCACTGCGATCGAATGGCCTGAAGACGAATTGGCCGTGTATGCGACGCTGCGCGGCTCGTTCTTCGCGATACCCGATGCCCTGCTATTGCGCTACCGTTACGAAGTCGGACGCCTTCATCCCCTCCGGCCGGACGTCGGCGATTTAGCAGCCGATTTGAAGCCCATCAGCGAGGCGCTTGGAGTCCTTGCAGACCTTCATCGCAGTCGCAACCGGCGCCCATTCGCCGAGACCCTTAATCTTCTGCTGGAAGCCGCCCGTGCGCATGTTGGTTTTGCATTACGACCTGGGGGACATCAGGTGCTCGCGAATGTTTATCGTCTCGTCGAATTTGCCCGAACCTACGAGCTAACCGGCGGCATCTCGTTTCGGGGATTCGTGGATGAGCTTGCGGCGCGTGCTCAACGTATGGAGTCGCCGGAGTCGGCCGTCATCGACGAGAGTGCCGATGGAGTGCGCCTCTTGACGGTCCACTCCGCCAAGGGCTTGGAATTCCCCATAGTGATTCTCGGCGACATGACGGCGAACCTGGCCGCCCGTGACCCGGACCGCTACATCGATTCCGAACGGCGCCTTTGTGCAACCCGCTTGCTCTGGTGCGCTCCCTGGGAGTTGACGGACCACGACGCCGAGGAGAGGGCGCGGGAACGATCGGAGGGCATTCGCGTATCGTACGTAGCCGCAACTCGTGCTCGCGATTTGCTGGTCGTGCCAGCAGTTGGCGACAAGGAAATGGACGGGTGGCTTGAACCGCTGAACAGAGCCATCTACCCCAGACCCGCGGAGTGCCGCAACAGCGGCGCAGCGGCGGGTTGCCCGCACTTTGGCGAAGGGACGGTGCTGGAGCGTCCGTTCGCTCTCTCGCAACCTGAGCCTTCCGTCAGGCCCGGCTTGCATTATCCGCAAGCAGGTGAGCATCGAGTGGTCTGGTGGGACCCGACCAAGCTACGGTTGAGAGTCGACTCGAAGCTCGGCCTGCGGACGTTTCATCTGCTTCAGGGTGATCCCGGACCGAGCGCAGAGGCATATCAAAATTGGCAGCGCGGCCGGCACGAGGCAGTTACAAAAGGATCGATTCCCGAATACGAAATCCTCAACCCTAGCAACGTCACGGAGCAGCCAGACGAGGAAATCGGAATTGAGGTGGTCTCAGTTGAAGTGGATGGCGAGCGCCCTTCCGGCCCACGATTCGGCGTTTTGGTACATGCCGTTTTACGGGACGCCGGGTTTGACGTCACCGCGGTTGACCGCCTCGCCCGATTGCACGGACGTGTGTTTGGGGCCACGTCGGAAGAGATCCGAGCTGCATCCGACGCAATTCGGACGGCGCTCTTAACACCTTTGCTGCAACGCGCTCAGGCCGCTGAACGATGTCACCGCGAAATTCCTCTGCGGCTCCGTGTCGATGGCAAACGAGTTCTTGAAGGCGTGATCGACCTGATGTTCCTGGAGGACGACACCTGGCACATCGTGGATTTCAAGACTGGTATTGAGTTGACCCATCGTGCCCAATACGAACGACAACTGCGGTGGTATGCCGCTGGGATAAACCGCCTTTTCAACCAAGCAGCCGTTTGCCATCTTATCGCGCTATAGCCCTGCGGCTTCTCAGCGAAAGTCTTCTGGTGACAGAAAACGCATAAACTGGAGACTTAACACACGTTCAATTCCACGGGGCGATTCCAACGGTGGGTGCCCAAGGAATCAGCCTACGTATATGGGCCACAGCCGCAACAGGAGGCAGCGGGAAACGCGGCCGGACGGGAGTCGCGCGTTCGAATCTGCTCGTAGACGTCGAGCAAGACGATGAGGAATAGAAGGTTTTGATATCGATGGAACGGGTTCACATTGAACTCCAGCGGGTGCAGAATTGGCTTTTCTCTGTCCCAAGACTGCGCGCCATGATCGGCGCGAACACCCAGTTGGGCGAGTTTCTTCGGATCGAGCTCCCTAAGCTGGCGCGCAAAGGCGAAAGCTGGAGCCTGGCGTCCGCCGCCGGCTATCCGCCCGCCGATTCGGCTGATCCGCTGGTGGAGCATGATAACCCGGCCCGAGATGCCAGTGACGGGATTCTGTCCCGCGACGGTGGGCACTTCGAAGCCATCTTCTCGTGGGGCGCAGATGTTTTTGCGCGAAGAGCCGCGGAAGCGCTAAATCGGCAGCTCCGAGGCCTGCAATTCGGAATCTGGGTGAATGACCGCGAGTTCGGCAAGACGGCCCCAGAACTATCGCTGGAACTGCCGGTCCTGATGCCGTGTGAATGGACAGGCCGGGGCTTGGCCTCCCGTACTGTCCACCAGGGTGACGAGACCGCGGAAGTCACCCTTGAAGTTGCCGCGCGTCACGAGGCCGCCCGCCGGGCGGAGGAGTACCGGGCCGAGGACTTGGCAAGCTTGTTGAGGGCCAAGACCAAGTTAAAGACATTGGGCAATCCCGAGGATTTCGACAGTCTCTCCGGAGGCGGCTACCTCGCGGTCATTCATGCCGACGGCAACGCCGTTGGGGTGTCCCAGCCGACGGAAGGTCCGCGCCACGCGGCATTCCATCATCGCAATCGAGTGCTGCTGCGGCGCGCACTGCAGGTCGCGATCGATCGCACATGCGAAGGCGCCGGCGCTGCGCCCCTCGTACCGCTGATGCTCGGGGGCGACGACCTGCTCGTCGTGGCCCGGGCCAATGTGGCGCTGCGGTTTGTGGTTGACCTGTGCATGGAGCTGGAACGACTTCAAGAAAACCGAGGCGCCGAGTTTCACTTGACGCTTGGTGTCGGCGTCGTCTTCGCCAAACCCACTGTTCCTTTCCACCGGCTGCATGAGGTCGCGGAGAACCTTGCGGCGTCCGCCAAACGTCGGTTTCGGGGTTTCACCCAAAACGTTTGGACATCGGTAGTTGACTGGGCCGTGTACACGACGGCTTGGGTTGATGACCCTGCGGATATGAGGCGACGTGATTGGCTTCGTGGTGCAGGGGAGAATGTTCGTGTCCTATCCTCGCGCCCCATGCCTGTTTTAGGCGGTGGCCTGTCCACTCTTGAAGGCCTGGTTGAAGCCGCCGGCAAGCTATCCAGCGCTCCGCGGTCGCAGCTTCGATACCTGGTCCAGCAATTGCCGCGTGGGCGGGCGCTCTCGGAACTGGCTTTCAACGAGTTGTCAAAGGTCGCCCTCGGGGCGCTCAACCAGGCCGGTATTACTTCCGTGTGGAACAACCAGCCGCCCGCCTCGACTTCTGTGCTGGACCTAGTGGAGGTATTCGAAATCAACAACCTCGGGAGAGCCTCAGGAAAGCAGGTCGGCACGAGAGGTAATACGGCGGAATACCAAATGGAGAAAGGCCATGCCTGATCGATATTCTGCACCAACGCAGTCGGCTCTCAGCAGTGGGGGAGATTGGATGATCAGGTGCAAGTTGCAGGCGGAACTTCTCGAAGACACGCATCCCGGATCGGGCTCGGGCGGAGCTGGAATCGATGCCTTAGTCGCGCGAGACAGAATGGAGCAGCCAGTGATCTGGGCGTCGCACCTCGAAGGTGTACTCCGCGATGCGGCACGGCGGCTGTTCGGCCCGAAAGATGCAGGGTTGTATTTCGGCCGGGCGGGCGGCGAACGGCGGCGCTTCTTTTTCACGTCTCTGTACGCGGAGACCGGGCCAAAACAGTTTCGAGTGTGGCGATCTGCCGCTCGGGCGGCGTTCGATAACCGCGCCCCCCAAGACGACACTCTCCGCGCGATCGAGTTCGTGCCCAAGGGCACGATGTTAAAAGGATGGGTCGAACTGCGCGAGGGTGACCTCGCGCCCCTCGAGCGTCTGCTCGCTGAAGTCGATGCCATCGGGCACGGAAGAGCGACGGGGGCTGGTAGATTACGGTTTGCGCTGGTACGCGAGCATCCGCCGGCACGAAATGTCGGGAAAGCGAAAACCCGGCTGCGGCTGCTCTTACGCAATGCCGATCCCTTATCCCTCGGCGCTACTGCGACGCCCACAAACATCATCCCGACTCTGCGTTTCATTCCGGGTCGAGGTCTGCTCGGCGCAATCGCCGACTGGCTCCTTGCGGGAGGCCGGCAAGAGGCCGCTTCGGTAGTCGTTTCAGGTGCTGTATCTGTGAGTGATGCATTGCCCCTCCCCGAACAGCCGGCCGACCTTGCCGCATTTGATGTGACACCCGCCCCGCTTTGCCTGCGAGGCCAAAAGCCGCCGGGGGCGAGCGGGAACATTCCGTGGTGGGCGCTGCGCGATTCTCCGTTGGTTCGCGTGGACGGTTCTCCAAAGGAAGCAGGAGACAGCTCCGCCATGAGGCGGAATGAGCCGAGGCTGAAGCGCCCAGAAGTTGACCTGATGGTTTATCGCCCTGCACCGAAATCGTCTTGGACCCCTTACCGTCCTGAAGTGCGGGTTCGCCTTCGCAACGGGCGTCCAGATCCAAACCAGGCCGCCCCTTCGTTGTTCGTCGTCGAGCATATCGCGGAGCGCACCCTATTTGCAGCCGAGTTGCGAGGCGAGCCAGCGCTGATGGACGTCTTGCGCGAGGCGCTCCTTCCCGTACTGGAAGGGCGTCGCTGGCTTTTCATCGGCCGCGGCGGCGCGCCCATCGAAGTTGCCGATCTGATCTGGTCTGACACAGATCAGCCTGTTGCGGTAAATGGCGCCGCTTACATGACACTCATTTCCGACCTGCTGGCGCGGGATGAACGCTTGCGCTGGATCAATTCTCTCGACAACACAGTCTTGCAGCACGTGGCCAAATGGCCCGGCGAAATCAAACTAACGCCGTTATCGCAGGAACGCGCGCCCGTGCATGGGTTCAACGGCACGTCTCGGCTTTGGCGCTATCCCGCAGTTGCGGTCCGGCGAGGATCTGTGTTTAAGGTCGACGGCGCAGGGGTTGCCAAGCTCGCGTTAGCCGCAGCCGAGGGTAGCTGGCTGGGTGAGCGAACTTCCGAAGGCTTTGGCCGGTTCCGGCTGGATTCTGATCTTCCTGGTGTTACACCTCCTCCCATGCCGCCACCGCCGACACAGCTTCGGGAGTCCCAAATCTCGGACGAAGACGAAGAGGCGGTTGCGGCCACGACGGAGAAATGGTTCAAGGCCCATCTCAAGCTGGCTGCACGTGTGTCCTCGTCACGCCCGAGTTTGTCCCAATGGCTGGACTTGGTGGCAGAGTTGCAGCAGGATACCCGCAACGCTTTGGCCTCACGCATGAATCCGGAGACGGCGGGGAAGCAGCCGTGGCGTGATCAGGACGCGCACGCCGTCCTGGAGAAGATTCAAGTGCTTCCGACCGAACAGCGTTTCTCTCACGCGCGAATGTTTGTCCGCTGGCTGCGGGCTGAAATGCGGAGAACCGAATCATGACGACTCGCTTGACGTTATTCAAAGCGACGCTGGTGCAGGATAGCGCTATGTCGATTTCGGGCCTGGATCGGGACAGCACGTCCGACAGACCGTTCACGATCATAGACGGTACTCCGGTTCTGAGCGGGCGCGGGCTGAAGGGCGCCGCCGTGGCGATGGCGTGCCGGTTCTTTCAACCTTTGCCGCGCTCGATATCCGACGAGGCAAGCCGCGGTAAGGCTTTGCGGCGTTCGGCCTGGGAATTCAGCAATGCAGTCCCGTTGGGAGGCGACCGAGTGTGCGGTGAACTCCGGGCTGGCGTAGGAATCCGCCAGAAGACGGGGGCGCGGGCGTCCGGCGTACTGTATGATCTCGAAGCCGTGCCCGCCGGCACAGAGTGGCCGTTGAGCTTACGCGTCGATTGGTCTTGGGCCGAGGGTGAAGAGGAGGAGGCCGAAGGCGTCCTTGGCTACATTCTCGCTCATCACTGGGCCGAGAAGCGCTGCTGGCTGGGTGGCGATGTTGCGCGAGGGCTCGGTTGGTGCCATATCAAAGACTTGACGGCGTGGCGGCTCGCCGCTGACGATTACGAGTCCTGGATTCATTCGGGGCGCACGAAGCTGCCCTCTCCACTCCCAAGCGTCCCGTGCGTCGAGCCGACTCGCTCGTGGTCTTTTCGCTCGCTGAATCTGCGCGTGAGCTTTGGCGAGTACCGTCCGAATGAGGATGCGGAGCGGCCTTGGGGTCTGGACATGCTGGCTATCGGGCCGCACAGCGCGGAGAATGGCATGCAGACCGCAGGCTCGGGCCATTGGGCGCGTCCGTCATGGATGGAGGGCGCGCCACAGGAAACCGAGATTGCTACCGACCGATCCGTTGCTATGGAGGGGGATCGTCCACTGCTGCCCGGCGCCAGCCTTCGCGGCCCGTTGCGGCACGCGTTCTCGCGGATGGCGAGATCGAATGGCGAGCTTGTGCAAGATCCTCATCCGGTACAGGGAAATGTCGGCGCCAAGGATCCAGCGGGGAAGATCTTCGGCTCGGTTGCGCAGTCCAGCCGCGTACTGATTTGCGATGCGCGGGCGGAAGATGGGTGGGCGGCGGCGCGTCTTCACATGCACGCCGAGGATGAATTCTCCGCCGGATCGTATCTCAGCGCGAAACGTGATGCGGTTCGTTTGTTGCGCGGGATATTCCCGGTTCGGATTGTGGTAGAAGGCGCGGGGGCAAAGGAAGTCGATACTCTGACTGCGGAGATCGATAAGCTGGTCGCTCTTGGCGCATGCGGTCATCTGCCGCTGGGCGGGCATAAGACTCGCGGCGCGGGGTGGGGCTGCTGGGGGGCGGACCCGTGGCAGAAGTGCGACGTCGTCAAAGCGCGGGACTGGATGCAGCCGACTGAAGTGCAACCCGCTCGGGAGGCCAAACAATCCACCGTCGGTGACGCGTTCAAGGACGAGCCGCGCGGGACCGAGAGCGAGCCGCAGGCCGTCCGCGCCATCGCGAAACATGGATCGATCGAGACAGGCGAGCTGACCCTTGGCCATTCCTTATCGGACGCGATCCGCATGGTCGGCGATAGAGCCGGCAAGTTCGTTGCCTGGTGGTGCGAGCCTACGATCGATCTCACGGTGACGGAGCCACCGGAGGTGTTCGGCTGGGCACCGCCCGGAAACAGCACCCTGCGCGTGGACGAGGTGATGGTGTTCCTTGAGCGCGGCTCGTGGCGGGCGGCGCGGACAGCAAAAGGCGTCCGGTGGGCACTCATCCATGAGACGACGGAGGACGCTAAGGCTGAGAACGTCGAGGTCCACATCATCCCCGCGCGCCTCCACGGTGACACAACTCGTTTCGCAGCAAGGACCGCCGGGAAAGATCACCTACTCGTACGGGAATGGCGTTCCGGAGTAACGCCGCTTGGGTTCACGTTGAACCGAGGGGGCGAGCGATGATTGGCGAGCATCGGATTCGTGTTCGTGTGATTGACGGAAGGAAACTCAAATACGGAAAGGTTAAGGCATTGCTCAGCCCGGCCGCCCCGGATCTGCATGTCCACGATACGGGCGATGGTTTAGAGTTCGTGGTCTGCACGACCAAGCCCGAACGGCTCGACGCAGTGCGTTCTAAACTTGGCGCTGCCGGATTGAAAGAGATCCCCGGGTCGACGGATGTTGCTGCTGCACCGGCGCCTCTTAAAACATCCTCTAGGCCTTGGGTGGCTCCAGCGCAGCACGGCGGTGCGGAGCCGGCGATCCTATCCGAACGGCTGCGCAAAAAGCCGTACGGGTTCGTCGCACTCCCAAAGGCTTTCTCGGTACAGGCGCCTGTCTGGCACGATGGGACATGCAGCAAGGACCGGCTCTCCGGGGAGATTCGTTTTGAGCTAGAGAACCTCACGCCACTTCTCGTCGGCTGCCAAAGACGCAACATCGGCGAGGACGAGGCACTTGCTCTTGCCGTCCGTCGCATGTTCCCCAACCGGGAGTTACCTGCATCCAAGTCGGTTCTGTATCCGCTCCGAGTTCCATGGGGAAATGATCATCCTGTCCTGATTCCTGCCGATTCCTTGAAGGGTCTGCTCCGCCAGGAGTTGGGCGCGCTCCTCGGCGCTCCCATGGAGAGGGTCGCCGAGCGGTCCTACTCGTACCGGCCGAACAGTCTCTATCCGAAACCTGGCTCACACTTGATTCCCCGGCTCGCTCGCGTACCTCGGGAGGGTGGAGTGGAAATGCGAGATCTGCTAGCGGGCCAGCAGGTACGCGTCCCGACAGCTCTTGAACTACTGCCAGAAAATCTCAGATTCGACCGTAACGGAAATGCGCCTCCGCCGCGCTACCAGTTCGATCCACCTGGAGAACGCGGTGCGACCTACCAGGGCGGTATTGGGGCGGGAGACAGGCTGAACTCGCGGAAGCGTCTTCACGAACGCATCCTAGTGGAGCCCAATTCGGCAACTCTGGTGAAGGTTCCGCGCGAGGTTCAAGAGGGATATCTCAACACGGTCCAGCACCTGACGGACACCAGGTACGGCCACTTCAGTGAACGACATCCAGACGTGCCGACCGTTCTAACCGGCGATACCGCCCGCAGCCGGATTCTCCAGGCAGCGGCAAACGAGGTGTTTTCGCCAGGGGACTTGATATGGGTGGAGTGGGATAACAAGCGGAAACGAATCGTTTCCGTCGGGTGGCACTATTATTATCGCTGGGCCTACCAAGATACTGTGCGTCGCAAAGGTTGGCAGAACGACCGCGACGGGCTTGCTCCCTTGCCGGAAGAGCTGAATGCGGAGGATGGTGCCCCGGAGGGCCTTTCGGCTGTTCGCAGACTGTTCGGCTACACGGGTGACAACCAGGGCAGCAAGGGCATCGGGCGTGAGGACTACACCCAGCTTATGGGTAGGATTGCCGTGAATTCGGCGTTGGAAATAGTAAAGCCAAACGGCCGAGACCGGTTTCTGCCGGCCGTCTTCCTGAAAGAGCTCGGCATGCCTCGCCCCAGTGCCGTGGAATTCTATTTGGAGCAGCCCAATCATCCGAATCCTCGTCCAACCGACCGCGCAACGCTGCTGACGTATGGAGATGCCGCTGGTTATGATCCACCAGGCGAGTTGTGTGGCCGCAAGTTTTATCTGGACCGCGAGGATGCCTATACAGACAAGCCTTGGGAGGATAACTCCGTCGAGAATTGCCGCAACGAGCGGAGCACCTTGGCGTTAGATGCGTCCCGGCCAGGCTGCCGCTTCCGCTTCACTTTACGGTTTCGGGATCTTGATCCACAGGAGCTGGCAGCCGTGCTGTTGGCGCTTTGTCCGCACCAGCTCCAAAAACTGGTTGGAGGGCGGCATCCTCACGGCTACTGTTCGAAACTTGGGTATGCGCGGCCGCTTGGATGGGGAACGGTTCGTATCGAGGCCAAGGAACTCCATTTTCTGAAACAGGATGCCGTTGGTACACGGCTCGATAAGGAGGCCGATGTCGCGGGCTGGTTTGAGGAGCACTTCTCGTACCCCGCGATGTTGGAGCCATGGCTTGACGTGCACCGCGCGAAGAACCCAGATGCCGGCGATTACCCCCGCAAGAACGGCGAGATCTACACGTATCACGCCTCGTTGCGCGCAGAGCATTCGCGCGAACGACGGCATGAAGGTGCTTCATGAGCACGCTGTTGGTGATCACAGCTGGCCGGACGGACGTGCAGCTTGTAGAGGATGGTGCTCGGTACGAATTCGGCAAAGAAGAATGTGCCACTATCCACGACGAGCTGGAGCGGAGGCAGGCTGATTGGACCATCGTGGATGCGCCACAGTTAAAACACATTAGTCCGGTCAAGGAGCTTCCCCGGTCTGCGTTCCGGATTTGCAGCCCAAAGCTCGATGCCGTGCTCCGTCACTTGGGCGGGAGCGGCCTTCATATTACATATGCGTTGATCCTCGATACCAGGAGGAAATCTGGGGTCGACCCAGAGGAACCCCGCTACGCAGGATTGATTCTGGAAAGGCGCCTGCGAGAAACCGGCGATATGGTCGTTCGCCGAGCAACGTACCTGACAGACTCGGAACGGCTCGCGGATACGGAAGACCCCCGCGGTCGCGTCATCCGCCAGGAAACTGTCCACCGCATCGAGTACGCTGTGCGGGATGTGCTCGGAGAGAGTACGTGCGGGAGAGTCGTAGTTGCGGCGACGGGCGGACCGCCAGGAATCGCGGCGCTCGTGGAAGAGATCGTCCGACTTCGTGCGCAAGGTATAGAAGTTGAGTTCCTGGAGGTGGAGGACGGCGCAAAGCGGCACCCACCCGGGCAGGACCGGGCGGTACCGCGGCGATCGATTCCGGAACCTGCGGAGTCGTTCCGCAGCCGGCGCCATGCACTCGATCTAATCGCAAATGGCAATTTCCTTGGTGCTTGGGGAGCTGTGAGGCACCTCGACTCCGACGAAGTAGAAAACCAGTGGACCCGCGTGGTGCACTGGCTGTACCTATTCGCGGCATCACTGCCACTGCCGGCTAGCTGTGACATAGTCGTACTCAAGCACCGATTCAAGGCTGTGCGTGCCGCGGTCCGGGTTGAATTGGCTTTACGGTCAGAGGATATTCCTCGGGCCGTACACGGCACCGTGGCGTTCTTCGAGTCGGCACTGTGGGACCACTTGTCAAACCGTCTTACCCCGCATCCAGACGGGAAGCGCCGCCTCTTTCAGGTCAATCCTCAGCCAGACGATATTCTCGTCCGCTCCACTGCTAATGACGAGAACGAGAAACGACGGCGCCCATTCGAGTCGGAGGTTGAGAACGGCGTTTTGTGGTATCGCATTCATGATGACGACGCATGTGCGATCCGGCTTGCGAAACATTATTTGCAAAACCAAAATCTCAAGGAACTCGGTCAAGCCATATCGCCGGTACGGGAACTGCGCAACGACGTTGATCACAACGAGCCCACGCCCGAACTCATGGCGGATGCGTGTCGCCGGATGGTCAACCAGAAGCTGTGGGGAAGCGCCGAAAGCGAGCAAGATGAGAAACGGCCATTGTTCTTAACCCAGCCGCTGGTGCGGGACGTTCTGAGAGATCTTGGCGAGCCACATCCGGATCAGCTCATCGGAGACCTCCTGGCGACCATTAAGGCGAGGCTCCTTGATTTTTGAATAATTCGAGAGGCGCTTCGCGTCTGCCTGCCGGATTCCGAGCAAGCATCTGATTGCAGAGTTTTGTAAGGTTTGATACCGTAAGCACTGGTCGGAAAAGTGGAAGGAAATCTCCGGGATTATTTGCGAATCAAGGAAGCCGCTCGCCTGCTCGGGGTTTCTGAAGGTACGATCCGCAATTGGGGAAGGCAAGGGAAACTCAGGATGCATCGCCATCCGATAAATGGTTACCGCCTCTTCAAGAAAGCAGATCTCGAGGAACTCCTGCGCGCTACTAGGCGATCCGCGGAACACGGCTGAGCACCGCTGAGTGCTGGCTGGAAGAATTACCGCCATTGGAACTGACGGGTTAAGCAAGCGAGCGCCCTCAGCAGGGCTCGATTGATGGATTGGGTTTGTGAAAAGCAATGCACCTTGATGATTTGCGAAGAGCGAGAAGGCATGATAGCGTTCGATAAGGCTCTGCTCGATTCGCTCATCGGCCGACGGGTCCGGTTACCGGGCCATTTTGAAGGGCTAGTCGTCATCGAATCAGCCCGTGGGCTTGGATCGGGGGTCGAACTGCGCGTCCGGCTTGCCAGCGGCCATCTCGATGAGGCTGTTCTCTCGAATGACGATGTCGCGCCGCTGCTGGAGAATCCCGCGGAAGCGGCCGAGTCGATCCGGCCAGCCGACGCTGATAAGCTGCGTCTCCTAGTCGAATCCGCCCGCGTACGCCTTGCTTACGCTTACGACCGCCAGTTCGCAGTAAGCCTGTCTGGAATCCGCACTCTTCCCCACCAGATCGAAGCGGTTTATCTCAAAATGCTCCCGCAGCCGCGCCTGCGCTTCCTGCTCGCGGACGATCCCGGCGCCGGCAAGACGATCATGGCGGGTCTGTTGATCAAAGAACTGAAGCTCCGCGAAGCGATTGAACGCTGTCTCATCGTAGTGCCTGCCCCGTTGACCATCCAATGGCAGGACGAGATGATGCGCTTCTTCGGCGAGACGTTTCAGATCATTCACACGGGGAACGACCAGCAGCAACTCATTAACCTCTGGCAAAGGGAATCGCTCGTAATCACCTCTCTCGATTACGCCAAACAGGATGATGTACGGGAGCGCATCTGGCAACAGCGTTGGGACCTCGTCATCATTGATGAAGCGCACAAGTGCAGCGCCTACACGAAGCGCTCGGCGGGCCGTGGCGACGAGGTCGATAAGACCAAGCGCTACCAACTCGCGGAAAAGCTGGCCGCGGCTGACAATCACCTGCTGCTCCTGACCGCCACTCCGCACCATGGTGATGAAGACCGATTCAGCCACTTCATCCGCCTGATCGATCCGGATCTCTTCCCGGAACCACACAAACTCGGGGAGGAAACCGTCAAGGTCATCCGCCAGGACATTCTGCGTCTGGGGCCCGATTGCCCTTGGGCTCTACGAAGGCTCAAGGAAGACCTGCGAGACATGGATGGAAATCGGCTCTTCCCGGACCGCCACGCCCACACCGTCACATTCAGGCTGAGCAGGGAGGAGTTCGACCTTTACAAGGCCGTCACATCCTACATCAATGAATTCCTGCCCCAAGCCAGCGGCAAACGCAAGAGCAGCGTGGCGCTGGCCCGGACCGTCTTCCAGCGACGTCTCGCCAGTTCCACACGTGCGATTCACGAATCTCTTCTGCGGCGCCTGAAGAAACTCCAGGAGATAGACCGCGAGTTGCAGGATCTACCGCCCGCGCAACGTGGGAAACGCCTGGCCTATTTGCAGGGCCGGATAACCGATGTCGAACAAGACGAGGACGACCTCGACGACGAGGCGCGCGACCAATTGCTAGACGAAACCACGATCGCGCAGGGCCTTGATCAACTGCAGGCCGAGCTCGCAGCGCTGGGCGAGTTGGAGGCTCGCGCCGCGAAGGTTCGCCAGCGTGGCCAGGACTCGAAGTTATCGGCACTGAAGGAGTGCCTGACCAAAGCTGAGTTTCAAGAGCTTCAGGACGGACGCGGCAAGCTGCTCATCTTCACCGAACATCGGGACACGTTGAAGCATCTCCAAGAACACCTCGAATCGTGGCGCTATGCCGTCTGCGAGATCCATGGCGGCATGAATCCCCACGAGCGGAAGAAGACGCAAGAGGAGTTCCGGACTTCGCAGCAGATCTGTGTGGCGACCGAAGCGGCTGGGGAGGGCATCAACCTTCAGTTCTGCCACCTGATGATCAATTACGATCTTCCGTGGAACCCCACGCGGCTGGAACAGAGGTTGGGCCGTATCCACCGCATTGGTCAGAAAGATGATTGCCACGCCTACAATTTTGTGGCAAGCGACTCCGAGGATGGCCAGCCGATTATCGAGGGGCGCATCCTGGAGCGCCTGCTCCATAAGCTCGACCAGATGAAAGTGGCCCTCAATGACCGCGTGTTCGACGTTATCGGCGAGGTCCTTTCTCTCAATGACGTCAACCTTCCGGAGATGCTCCGCGAAGCGGCGTATGAACCGAGGCGGCTCGAAGAGTATCTAGACCGCATCGACCAGATCGATCCGCACCGCCTGAAGCAATACGAAGAGGCAACGGGACTGGCGCTTGCGCGCGCCAACGTCGATTTTTCGACGTTCCTCCGATCAAATGTCGAGGCCGAAGAGCGCCGCTTGATGCCGAAATACGTCGAGGAGCAGTTTCTCAAAGCGTCCCTGGAGATCGGCCTCAAGGTCGAGGCGCGGGCCGACGGCCTGTGGCGCATCGAGCACGTCCTCGCTGACCTGCGATCCGAACGGCGAGAGAGCGTTCGACGGATCGGCAAGCCCGACCCTTCCTATCGCAAGCTCACGTTTCACAAGGAGCATCTTGACCAGGATGCGCACCTCGACGCGGTACTCATCGGGCCGGGGCACGCGCTCTATGCGGCTGTAGATGAAAAGACCAACGAAGCCTTGGCGGGCCTCCACGCCGGCCAAGCCGTCTACATCGACACGCAGTCAGACGTTCCCTACAGCCTTCACTTCTTTGAGATGTCCGTCCGCGGCCAAACGAGTCAGGGCGAACCGATCACAATCAGCGCCGAGTTAGTCGCCGTGCGCGAAGAATCGGGAACCGGCCTCCAGCATGAAGATCGGTTCTCGGTGGTTCCGGCAGACGTTCTCATTGACCTTCCCGCGCACCCCTCACCACCGGAAGCGGTTTGGCCCCTGGATCTTGGTCCGGCGACGGATTACCTCAAGACCACGCTTCAGATGGAAAGGCGTGCCGCCAGCCAGGAAGAGCGGCGGCATTATGCGCAGGTCTGCCGGGACTACCTGGAGAAATCGTTCAATGCCCGAATTCGCGCGGCGCAGGACCGTGTCTTTGCGCTTCGCGCCCGCGAGGCTTCATCGCCGGAGGTGGGCCTGGCCCGCCAGCGGTCGGAGCAGGATCTCGCCGACCTCCAGCGGACCCGTCAGGATCGCCTGGCCGGCCTGGATCGTCTCACCATCGCCCGGCATGGTCCGGTAAGGCATATCGCCACTGCGCTCGTTTTCCCGTCGACGGCGAGTTCGGCTGCACAGATCAACGCCATACTCGAAGATATCGATCCCGTGATGAAACGGCGCATCGAACTGGCGGCCGAAGACGTAGTGCTCGCATTTGAATCGGCCCGTGGGTGGGAGTGCGAAAAGGTGGGGCATCTGAAGATCGGTTTCGACATCCGCAGCCTTGGACCTGCGAATGCCCAAACAGGTTACCGCGATCCCGTTCATGGCGTTCGCCGGATAGAAGTCAAAGGACGCAAAAAAGGGCAGCCCATCCGCCTGACTACCAACGAATGGTACAAAGCCCAGCAACTTGGCGATTCCTTTTGGCTCTACGTGATCTGGGACCCGCTGCACAACCCAGACCCCATGCCGGTGATGATCCAGAACCCCGCCAAACATTTGGAACACGCCGCGAAGCCGGTCGTGTCGGCTAGGTTCTATGACGTGCCCGCCGAAGCGATTGAACAAGCCGCGAGGGCAATCCGATGACGAGGTCCGCAGAATAATGAGTGATGACAAACGGCTGATCGAAGACTACCTGCCCATCGAGGCCATTTCTGCCGAAGCAAGTCGCGAGAAGGCTCCCCGCAAAGGACATATCTCGACCCTCCACCTATGGTGGGCGCGACGGCCATTGGTTGCCTGTCGCGCTGCTGTATATGGCTCGCTTGTCCCAGCGTCCCGTTTCGTTCCGAACGGCAGTTCAGATGAGAAGAAGAAGTCCCTTGGCCGCGCCAACTCCGCGAAGTTCGTAAAGGCTTTGTGTATGTACGCGGCCGAGCCGCGAATCATCCAAGAAGCGCAAAGGCACATCCTCGTCGCCCACGCCGACCGGCTTACACAGGAACTAGCCGATTGGAAGGCTGGCAATACGCCCAAACCAGGATGGGTGGATGAGCTCAATTTCTCTGGTGTTCAGGCTACAGTGGAGGATATCAACTGTGGCCGTGCGCCGCGTCCGCGGGTGCTCGATATGTTCGCAGGCGGCGGTGCAATTCCGCTCGAAGTGCTCCGCCTCGGCTGCGATGCCAGCGCCCTCGATCTCAACCCCGTCGCCCACCTCATCCAGCTTTGCACGTTAGTGTACCCGCAGATGTACGGCAAAGCCGATTCAACTGCGGGTGGTACGACCGGACCGGTCAACGCCAGTGAAAAGCCGACATGGGGCGGATTGGCTGCGGAAGTTCGCTATTGGGGTAACTGGGTTCTGAATAGAGTCAAAGCGGATATCGGTGATTTGTATCCACTAATCCCCGACCCACATCATACAGCCAAAACGGACGCTACAACTCCTCTCTTCAAGGGCGATGGCTCCGCGGATCTTCCCGACGGCCATCTAACAGCAGTTGCCTATCTTTGGACTCGAACGCTCAAGTGCAAGAATCCTAGTTGCGGCGCAACAGTACCACTCCTTAAGCAGACTTGGCTTCAAAAGAAGAAAGGACAGTACGTAGCGCTGAGAATCGTTGCACCCAAGAATGAAAAGCACGCAAGATTTGAGTTGGTTGAGACAGTGGCCGAGCGAGATATGGGGTTTGACCCTGCCGCAGGATCAGCCTCGGGCAACGCGACATGTCCTTTTTGCAGCACAGTAGCGGATAGCGAATATGTACAAGCAGAAGGAACTGCAGGTGGCGTTGGTTTCCAGCTCCTTGCTCTAGTGTGTCGGAAGATGCACAAATCTGGCACTATTTTTCTAAGCGTTGATGATGTCCCGAAAGAACTGGCGATATCAGAAGGTGAGATTCAATCGCGAATCCGAAAATTACTCACTCGAACGGGCCTCACCTTGCCAGACGAGCAAATTAGTCATATTCGCCCTTCTCCAAACGCAAGAGGCCTAACAGCGCCCACACGGCACGGTTTGTCGAAGTTTTCCGATCTTTTTCAACCCCGTCAACTGCTTTCCCTCCTCACGCAGTGCGCGGCCGTACGCGAAGCGTTTCCAGCAATGCTTGCTGCCGGCCTGAGCGACGAACGAGCAAGAGCAGTAGCCGGTTACCTAGGCCTGCTTGTTGATCGCATGGCTGATCGAGGAAGCGCCATGTGCCGGTGGGATCCAACATATACGAAGACGCAGTCGACATTTGGGCGACCCGCCCTGCCGTTTATTTGGGATTTCTCCGAGACGAATCCATTTGGCGACGCGTCGGGCGACATGGCCCAGGCAATCGATTGGATTGCGCGAGTTGTTGAGGAGGTTTCAGGAGTTTCCCGCCATGCGTCCGTGGCAAGAGGTTCCGCCTTAGCGCTGTCGCTCGGAGATCAGACGTTCGACGCAATTATTACCGATCCTCCCTATTACGACAACGTGCCATACGGTGATCTGTCAGATTTCTTTTATGTATGGCTGAGGCGGTCAATAGGCGATCTTTACCCAGAGCATTTCTCATCCCAGCTAACTCCAAAGAAAAACGAGGCGACGGCACTGTCGTCTCGGTTCAAGGGTGATATGGGGGCGGCAAGTTGCTCCTACGAGGCGATGATGCTCGCTGCCTTCCGGGAGGCGAGTCGAGTGCTAAAAGCGAGAGGCTCGTTGATAGTTGTATATGCGCACAAGACCACACTGGGCTGGTCTACATTGATAGATGCTCTGCGAAGGGCCGGCTTCACTGTTACAGAAGCTTGGCCGCTAAATACGGAATTTGCCGGAAGGTTGGTATCGCAGGACTCAGCTGCTCTCGCCTCCAGCATCTTTCTGGTTGCGCGAAAGCGTGAGTGCGATCAGGCAGGGCGATACGAAGATGAAGTGCGACCTGATCTTGAGGTCATCGTGCGAGAACGGGTCGATACCTTTTGGGATCTGGGCATTTCTGGTGCCGACTTGATGATCGCTTGCGTCGGGGCTGGGCTGCGTGCGTTCACCAAGTATGCCCGCGTTGAGTACGCCAATGGCGAGGACGTGCCAGCAGAGCGGTTCTTGGCTGAGGTCGAAACGGTAGTGCTCGAAGCGATCTTGAGCAAGCTTTCCAAGACGGTGGGACCAAAGGACGCCCAAACGACCCTTGCTGGTCTCGACCCTGCCACACGGTTCTACATTCTCTGGCGTTATACCTATGGTGCCGCAGAACTGGACGCCGGCGAAGCAATCATCTTCGCCAACGGAACGCACGTTGAATTGGATGGGCAGCATAGCCTTACGCAGGGGAAGTGCGCACTGCTGGAAAAAAAGAAGAGCAAGTATCGATTACACGACTACACCGAACGCGGCAGCGAAAGCGCTCTTGGCCATCCCGCCGAAGACGGCACTTCCGCCTCGTCTGTAGATGCTTTGCATCGGCTTCTATGGCTCCTGGAGCACAAGCCGCTCAAACTCCCGGAATTTTTGAACGAGGCCAAACCAAACGTGGAGCAACTCCGCCTTGTTGCTCAAGCTCTTGGGGGCCCGGCATTGAGCGGGGGCGAGCTTTCCGATGTGTCGTCCACCGCCGAGCAATCGGTACTCGGAAAACTGCTGGCGAACTGGAACACGGTGATGGTCGGCAAGGCAGCAGTGGAAGATCGGCGCACAGGACAGGATCGGCTGTTCAAGGAATAGAGGGCAACGTCATGAGCAACAATCCGAAGCCATGGATCGAGTCGGTGCATCTGCATCCCGACGTGTTGAAAGAGAACGCAGCTACCGACATTTTCGCCCTGGATCTCGGCCCTCTGGCCGACGGGTCAGGCACGGTCGCGCCGGTGTACCGGGATGCCGAATCCTTCTTCCGAGCGTCGTACGTGACCGCCGGGTTGAAGTCGCTGCTCGACGAGGTGCTGAAACGCCTCGCTGGCAAAGGCGGCTCGCCTGTTCTCAAATTGATGACGCCATTCGGCGGCGGCAAATCCCATACCATGGCCGCCTTGTTCCACGCGGCTGGAAATCGGAAGGCGTTGGATGTGTTACCCGAGGCGAAGGGACTGGAGAGTCCAACGGGGGTCCGGGTCGCCGTGGTTGACGGGCAGTTCTTCAACGCGCAGCAAGGGAAGGAGTCGGATGGCATCCGGCCTTTGACCCTATGGGGCTGGCTGGCCCTGCAACTCAGAGGGAAGGCCGGATACGAGGAGATGCGCGCCAACGACGAAGCGCGCGTGGCTCCCGGCGGCGACGACCTGGTCAAGCTGTTTGGCGACAAGCCGAACCTAATCCTCTTGGATGAGACCCTCGAATACTTGATCAATGCCGGCGGCGTAAAGGTTCTGCAGACCGATCTCCGCGAACAGACGCTCAACTTCCTTAAGGAACTCACAGTAGCGGCAGCCAATGCGCCGAGGACCGTAGTCGTGCTTGCCCTGCCATCCAGCCAGCCCCGCGAGACGCTACAGCATAGTCAACTCCTCCAGACACTGGACCACTTCATCGGTCGCAAAGATGCTCTGCGCGAGCCGGTTGAGCAAGACGAGGTCTTCAAAGTCATCCAGCGCCGCCTGCTGGAGAAGATGCCCGAGGATGCGGTTGCAGGGGCTGCGGCAGCTGCCTACCAGCAGATTTTCACGCAGATGCGCAAGGCATACGCGGGAAGTCCGGCAGAGGAGCAACAGGCCGCGGAGGAAGGGATCCAATTGCGGGACCGGATGCGACTGGCCTATCCGTTCCATCCCGCCTTGCTGGACCTCATGCGTCAACGCTGGGCCTCGTTGCCCGAGTACCAACGGACGCGTGGCGCCTTGAGGTTTCTCGCGGCTTGTCTGCGGGCGCAACACAAGGTCGGCAAGAGCGGCGTCGTGCTCGGCCCCGGTGACGTCATGCTGAACGACCCCGAAGTTCGCAGGGCCTGCATCAAAGAACTCGGCCTGATGAACCGATTTGACGCTGTTTTCCAGGCCGATCTCGTGGGTGCCAATTCGACAGTTTCCCGAATTGATAAACTTCGTGCGAAAGCCAACCCGGCCGAAGTCGGGAAATCCCTTGCCAGCCGTCTGGCCACCGCTATCTTTCTCTATTCGTTCGGCGGTCTGCGTCGTGAGGGCACGGACACCAAGGAAGTGCTTCCTCCTGGAGTTTCAGAGGCAGACCTTCTCGCTGCCTGTGTCGGCCCGGACCTCGACAGTCTCACGGCAAAGGCGTGCTTGAGCGAGCTCAGACAGTCGTGTCTTTATCTGCACTTCGATGGCGTGCGCTACAGCTTCAAGCAAGACCCAAACGTGACCCTTCTCATCGAACAGGAGGCGGATGCCGTAGCGCGCGACGAGGGTCTCGTGACCAGCCAGATCAAAACTATGCTGGAAGAGCGGCTGTCCGGACACCATGCTGCGATCCCCTGGCCCGGCGCATCCGGCGAGATCCCCGACGAACAGCCCCGTTTCCAGATTGCCTATTTACCTCTCGACTTCGCGGCCAAGTCCAGCAAGGAGAGGGACGCTCTTGCAAGCGATTTACTTGAGAAGTGCGGGAGTAAGCCGCGGCTATACAAGAACGGTCTGGCTCTGGCGATCCCCGCCACCGACCAAACGGAAAGCCTGCGCCGCGATGTCCGCTATTTCATCGCCGTTGATCGCGTCAGTAAGGCGGCCAAGAAACACAACCTCACCAAGGAGCAGACTGACGAATTGCGGGAGCGCAAGGCCACTCACGCCGGCGCGGCCGAATCTGGTTTTGTGAAACTCTACCCGGAAGTCTGGCTTCCCAAACTAGACCAAGGCGTGATTACCCTCGAGAAGATCGCGGTTGGCGGCCGGCCGCTCCAGACCACTATTAGCGACAAGCACCTGGCCTTGATATTTGAGCGGAGCATGGAGCTCCTGACGATAGTGCAGCCCCGCGTCTTCCCAACGCTGAACCCGGTGAAGATTGTGGAGCTGTTCAAACTGGGAGAGGAGCAGCCCCCTCGGCTCGGCATTCGTTGTGCCGACCTAGTGAACGGGTTCTACTCGTTTCTTGGATACACTCGCTTGACCAGCAAGGAGGTTGTGCAGAAGGCTGTTGCACGAGGTGTGCAGCAAGGGGTATTCGGCTACTTCGCCGGCGCCGTGCCTGTGCTGGATGCCGCTGGCAGGTATCAAGTCGCCAGAACTAAGGTTCGTTTCGATGTCTCCGTCGCAGACGACGAGGTCGACCTTGAGTCCGGTTTCATCATGCTCCCCCAAGCGATCCCCGCAGAGGCTGCGCCTCCGTCCGGCCCTGGTCCCATTCCAGTGCCTCCCGGCCCCGTGCCCCCGGGTCCAACACCTCCGGCGGGAGCGGGACCTCAACCAACGCCAGCAGTCCCCACCGACAAGGTCGTTCAACTGAGCTTCGCCGCCAATCGCGACCAGATCTACAACGCGTGGAACGCAATCGCCAACCTCGCAGAACTGGCCGGAAAGGTTGAAGTCAGTATACGGGCCGAGTCGGAAAAGGGTTTTGACAAGAGCAAGCTCCAAAACGGCGTCCTCGAGCCGCTGAGGGAAATCGAGTTAATCGACTAATGCGACACAGCGACGCCGGCCCATTACGAATGAGTGGTGGAAAGCTCTTATGAGTCATGATATCGATCAGTCCACCGGAGAACCTGCCATCGCCTATGTCGGCAAGAAGCCCTGGCACGGACTTGGAGAAGAATTGCCTGAGGACCAGCCGATTGAGAAATGGCTCAAAGCGGCGCGACTCGGCTGGGAACTGACGAGGCTTCCGGTTCAATACTTGGCAGAGGGAACACACCGAACGATGGAGGACAGATTTGTGCTCGCGAGGAGCGACACCCACGAGGCGCTTTCCATCGTGTCGGGCGATTACCAGATTGTGCAGCCGCGAGAAGTCCTCGAATTCTATCGTGATCTGATGAAGGAGTACGGGTACACTCTGGAGACGGCGGGTGCGCTCGACCACGGCCGGAAGGTGTGGGCGTTGGCGAGAACCGGCATCACCGAGGCGGCCGACAAGCACGGGGCGGATAAGATTGCCGCTTATGTCCTGCTGGCCACCTCGTGCGACAAGACGCTCGCCACGACGGCGGCCTTCACCAGCATCCGTGTTGTCTGCCAGAACACCCTTTTCTTCGCGACGGAGGAGGTTAGAAAGAAAGGGCGCCCGCAGGTGAAGGTGCCACATAACCTGTACTTCGACGCGGGTGCGGTGAAGGCGCAGTTGGGCCTCCTGGACCCTGCTTGGGAGGCCTTCCTGAAGAAAGTCCGCAAGATGACGGGGCATCCCATGAAGACGGACGATGCCGCTTCATTCTTCGAAGAACTGCTTCGACAAAAACAGGATAAGCCCCTCTCGAAACCAGCGGCGCGCGAGCACGCCACAATGGTTGCCCTTTTCCGGTCCGCGCCGGGACAAGATCTCGTCACGGCCAAAGGAACGCTCTGGGGCGCCGTGAACGCCGTCAGCTATTACGCCGATCATGTGCGTTCTGGCGCCGAGGAGAGGCTCGATGGTGCTTGGTTCGGTGCGGGATACGCATTGAAGGAACGTGCATGGACGAAAGCAGATTCGATGATTTCGTAGTAGAAAAGGTCGACCGAGATGGATAACTATTCCGCTGTCACGCACGCACAATCGGACCGCTGCGAGTTCAGCGTGGAGCAGTCCAAACAAATAATCGACGACACTTCGTCGGCTAGGCTGCACTCCTTCTCAAGCGAGGAATTGGAACTTGTCATCAACTTGGATGCCAGGTTTCGTGTGGAAGCCGCAGCGCATCCCGATGGCGAAGGACTATGAGTGTTACCAATACGAGCGCGCCGCCAAGTCTGCCCGTTCGCGTGGTCGGCATTGATCTCGGGACGACGAATTCGACTGTGTGTGAGATCGTGTGGCCCAAAGGCGACGACAAGCCCGGTCCGCCTCGTTGCCTGAATATCGACCAGGTTACAACCCAAGGCCGGTATACGAACGTCCTGGTGCCCTCGATCGTTGCGCTTCAGGGCAATGAAGTCTGTGTCGGCCAAGGCGCCAAACTACTGCGGGCCAGAGCCGGCGCGGGCACAGAAGAGTACAAATCGTGGTTCGCGGAAACAAAGAATGATATGGGAGTCCGGCGCACGTACCACCGTGCCCCGGCGGGATTCCAGTCGGCGCGAGCCATCGCGGCCGAGATGCTGAAATTTCTGTACTCCGCGGCCGTGGCGGAGAGCGACATTCCGATCTCTCGGGTCGTCGTCACTGTGCCAGCGAGCTTTCAAGCCGCACAGCGACGTGATACTGTTTCCGCTGCTCAGCGCGCCGGAATTCCGTTGGCCGATGGCGACCTGCTCGATGAGCCGGTAGCGGCATTCATGGATTATTTGACTGAGGCCGGCGGGGCTGATAAGGATCTGCTCCCGGAGCTGGATCAGACTAAGAATCTGTTGGTTTTCGACTTCGGCGGCGGAACGTGCGATGTTGCGATCTTTCGGATTGGCCGCAGCGCTAGCGGTAGCCTCACGATTACACCAATCACAGTTTCTCGCTACCATCGGCTGGGCGGCGGCGACATCGACCGGGCAATCATTCATGAAGTCTTGATTCCAGAACTGCTCGAACAGAACGGACTCGGTCAGTTCGCCCTGGACTTCGAGGAAAAACGCCAGCGGGTTCAACCTGCCCTCCTCGCCGTGGCGGAAGCACTCAAGCAGAAGCTGTCGATCGAAATTGTCCGCCTACGAAAGCTTGGCCGGTGGGACAAGATCGATAAAACTACGGTAGTTCAAACGCAGCCGGGCGCATACCCGGTCGCCCTCAAGGACCGGTCGCTGACCCTTCAATCGCCGAAGCTGTCTGCAGGTGACTTTGACCGCGTGCTGGCGCCATTCTTTGATCGCGACCTGCTTTTGGCGCGCGAGGATGAATACCGCGTGAGCTGTTCGATCTTCGCGCCGATCGAAGACGCGTTGGTCCGCGGGCGCCTTGATCGAAGCGACATCCATCTGTGCTTGCTGGCCGGCGGGAGCAGCTTGGTTCCACAGATCGCGGATGCGGTCGCGGCGTACTTCGAGGACGCGAACGTCCTTACGTTTCCCAGCCGCGAAGACACGCAGACCGCCATAGCAAAAGGCGCCGCACTACACGCCTTCAGCCTGTCGACATCCGGGAAACCGCTAGTCCAACCCATCTGCCATGACGACATCTGCTTCCAGACTCGGCGTGGACCCGTTGTCCTCATCCCAAGTAGGGCAGAGTTGCCATATCCCTCTGATGGCGGCTACGAGCGGAGGACGGACTTTAAAGCTCCCGAAAACGTCAAGGCCGGGGCAGAGGGCAGTATTCGCGTACAGGTTATAGCTGGCGAGGAACAGCGCTCTCTTTTCGAAGAACTGTGGGCGATTAAAGGCCCGGTGAAAAAGGGCGCGTCGCTATGGTTGGACTTCCGGTTCGATGAGAACCAAGTGCTTGACCTCCGCATGGGAAAGGCCGGGGACGAGAGTGCGTTCGAAGCGACCCTTGAAAACCCCCTGACGCACGTGGTCAACCCAAACGCAACCAAGGCGCGGATCGAAGATCTGGAGGAGGAACTCCGGAACCGGAAAGTCCCACGCGACGAGATGACCGGCAAATTCGAAGAATTGGCCGATTTGTATCGCAAGATCCGGCAATACGAGAAAGCCTTGGCCTACTACGCCCGCGCGCTGCAACTGCTTCCAAATCCCCCGGCGTATCTGCTGAACAGAATGGCATTCTGCGCCCGCGACATGGGCGATCGGGAACGCACCGACAGGTTCTTCACGGAAGCCGACCGTGCCGAACCGTGGTCCGGTACATGGTTCAACTGGGCGCTGGCGAAGGAGCAGTGGGGCCAGCCGGCGGAAGCACTCGAGTTCGTCGAAAAGGCCATCGCGATGTACAACGACCCACCATACTCGGTCTTGAAGGCGAGGCTTATGCAGAAGGCCGGTGACGCGGACGGCGGCCTCAGGCTCGCGGCAGAATCGGTAAAGCATTTTCCTCCGCCCGCTGCGCAAGACGAGTACCAACTATCCTGGCTCCGTGTCGGCGCGCGGATTATCGGAGACGACGTCCTGGCCCGCGAAGCGGATGCATGGCTGCGAAAACGCGCCGATCGGTCTGGATCGCGCGCCGAAGTTGTTGGGGAGCTTCCCGATATGGAGCGCATGCCCGGCGAGGACGACCTATGAGCTGGCTCATCCCACGGGACGAACTGACGGCAGAACAAATTCGGGCCGTGGAATTGAGCCCAAACGAACACCGTGTGATTCTGGGCGCACCAGGATCAGGCAAGACCCAGATCCTCCTGCACCGCGCGCGGTTTTTGGGTGATGAGCGTGGGGTAAGCCCCGACCGCATCCACATTTTCGTTTTCACGAACGTTCTCAAGAACTACATCCGGACGGCGCTGCTGGATCTCGATTTACCAGACACCACCGTAACCACGCTCGACGACTGGTGTAAGCAGATCTATGAGCGAGAAATCAGCTATAGGCTGCCTTGGGACCAGGCTAACCGGTGCCCGGATTTTCCCGCCATCCGCACGGCGGTGCATCTGCTGGCCAAGAACCGCAGACTGTTCGATTTTGTTTTGGTTGACGAAGGGCAGGACTTACCCCCCGATGCCTTCGCGCTCATTCGGGATCTGGCGCCACACATCACGGTCGCGATGGATCACAAACAGCAGATTTATCGGGAAGGATCAGGCGAAGCGGAGATTATTCGGGCTCTCGGTTTAAGGCGCAGCAATGTCATGCTCCTCGATGCGTTTCGGTGCTGCCCCTACATCGTGCGCGTTGCGGCCGAATTCATCGATGATCCGGGGGAGCGAGAGGCGTTCTTGAATCAGAGCCGCACTTCTCAAAGCGATATCCAGACGCCGCTGCTTTACGTTGCGTCGGACGTGGACGACGAGAAGGACCATCTTATTGAGGTCCTTCGGGAGCGTCAGATCGTGGACCGGAGCATCGCGATCCTCCTCAGCAACAACGCCAAAGTGGAATCCTTCGCCCATCGATGCAAGGCACAGGGCGTCCCAATTGAGACTCGAAAGACAGGATTGGACTTCGGAAACGCCACACCGAAGGCCATCACGATTCACAGTGCGAAAGGGCTGACGTTCGATACCGTGCTGTTTCCGCGGCTGGTCACATCGAGTTTCTCCGGCCCACTCGAAGGTTGGGCGCAACGACTGCTGTTTGTCGGCATGACCCGGGCCACAAAGTGGGTCTATTTCAGTACCGTTCGGGGGCGCCAACTGCCGGAGTTGGCCAGAATCCGGGCGTTGGCGGAACTGAAGCCGCCAGTCGTGACGATCGGCTCGCACTTCGGGGTGGTTTCTGGAACGCCTGCTTCGGAATCACAGGATGAACTCTTGGACATTCTGTAATGTGCAATGCCCCTTCCCATGACCACGGAAACCCCGGATATCCGGTC
>Ga0335071_10000595_pt1 | contig 39725 bp, 39 predicted proteins | sample Lox_Sample_15_FD_206724 | JGI IMG/M metagenome (GOLD analysis project Ga0335071, IMG submission 206724) | Soil microbial communities from Loxahatchee National Wildlife Refuge, Florida, United States - Lox_Sample_1.5 | ecosystem: Environmental > Terrestrial > Soil > Wetlands | place: USA... | reverse complement strand
TTATTTTTTCAATTAGCCTGATTTCACTTATTATCATGTTTTTGTCAACCGCCTTGCACATGTCATAAACAGTTAGCAGTGACACGCTTACCGCAGTAAGTGCCTCCATCTCAACACCTGTTTTGCCGGTACATGAGATCTCACTCTCAGCAACGATCCCGCTTTCGGTGACATCCAGCTTCACAGCGATCTTTTCGATTGCAATATTATGACACAGAGGTATGAGGGTGGCAGTCTGTTTGGCCGCATTAATTCCGGCTAACCGGGCTGTTCCGATCACATCACCTTTTTTTAAGAGATTCTTCCTCACGAGTTCAATTGTCTCTTTCGCCATGATGATCTTTCCCGATGCCCTTGCAAGCCGGTGCTGTATTTCCTTGACCCCGATATCTACCATCGACGCTCTGCCGCTTTCATCAGTGTGAGTGAGCTTTTTCATATTACTGGTATTTTTAACCGCCAACATTGTAAAAACTGCTCCCAGTGCTCCTGGTTCCGCATTCAGGCTTAAATTCCGCAGCCATTCTAAGAGCCTCTTTATAACCTGTCTCCCTTATATCGATTTCGATATCGTTGAAAAGACAGGGTTTAAGTTTACCGTCTGAGGTCAGCCTGAGCCGGTTACAAACAGCGCAGTTGCCCCCGGTTCCGCCGCTCACAGGGTAAAAGTGTCCTTTAAGGAGGTCCATCTTGCGGATATACCTGATCTCAAGGCCGGCAGCCTTGCAGAATTCAGCCACTTTCTGAGCATCGGGTTCTCCGGCCGATTCGTTGACGACACAATTTATTTTCACGGGCATGAGCCCTGCATCCACCGCAGCTTCGATACCTTCAAGGACCCTGTCGAGCGCATCAAACCTTGTGATCATTTCATATTTTTTCCTGTCGACAGTATCAAGGCTGATATTTACCCTCTGGAGTCCTGCATCCTTCAAAGCTGATGCATGTTCTTTCAGCAAAACACCGTTTGTTGTCATTGAAAGATCTTTGATTCCTTCCAATTTTGAAAGCATGGTTACAAGGCTTTCAATGCCGCGTCGCACAAGCGGCTCACCCCCGGTGATCCTGACCTTGTCGATTCCCATCCCGACAGCAATGCCTGTGAATAATGCAATTTCGTCATAGGAGAGAATATCGCTGTGATGCAAAAGCTCTATCCCTTCCTCCGGCATACAATAACGGCAACGCAGGTTACACCTGTCAGTCACCGAAATTCTCAGGTAGTTAAGCTTTCTGTCAAATCTGTCGAACAATCACCACCTCCCCTTTCTTAATATATTCTGTCCCCGGATCTAACCTGATAATACCATCAGCGTACGGGAATGCAGTTATATGTGCCGATCCATGATACTCCACAGGTATCACCTCGTTATTTTCATTAATTGTGACCGGGACAAAGGCAACCCTTGACGATTGCTTCCTCTGGTAATTCACACCCATCGGGAGATTCAATTGTGCCGGCCTGAATGAATTTCCCATCATCTTACATAAAAGCGGCCTGACAAGAAGTTCAAACTGGATGAAGGCAGATACCGGGTTTCCGGGCAATCCGAAAACTATACACGAAGGATGTACACCAAATGTTGTAGGCTTGCCCGGCTGTACATTTACCTGGTCGAAGAGAATGTTGACACCTGCCCGTTTAAGCACTCCCGGGACAAAATCAAAGTCTCCCATCGAGACTCCCCCCGTTAGCAGCAGGACATCGGTTTCCGAAATTGCCTCTGAAATCATCATGTAGGTCCTGTCTTCCTCATCGGGTGCAATACCGTAGTATTTTGTAACAGCCCCGGCCCTTACAGCCTGGGCAGCGAGCTGGTATGAGTTTGTGTTCCTTATCCTGGAAATCTCCGGTCTGCCTGATGGTTCCACCAGCTCATCTCCTGTACTGATGATCCCCACGGAGGCTCTGACTGCAACCCTTACTTCCACGTGGCCAACTGCGGCCATCACTGCTATATCCTGCGGCCTGATCAGCCTTCCTTTCCTGAGAACCACATCGCCTTTCCTCACATCCTCACCCTTAAGGCTCATATTCGGCTTAAGTGCTTTGCCGGTATAGATCACTTTTCCTGAAGGCAGTATCCTCGAATCCTCTATCATGAAGACAAAATCACAACCATCCGGTACTATTGCCCCGGTCATAATCTTGGAACACTGTCCTTTCAAGGGTTTTTTCACCGGTTCTTTCCCGGCCCTGATCACCTCTGCAACTTCAAGTTCCATTTCAAGGTCCGATTTCATGCAGGCATATCCATCGACTGCCGACCTGTTGAAGGGTGGCATATCGATGTCGCTTCTAATATCTTCTGCCAGTATCCTCCCTGCAGAAGTCTCAAAACTGATAGTCTCCACACCGGTACGGAAACCGGTTCCCATCACTGTCTCATATGCCTTTTCAATCGTAATCATCATTGACTTTAATAAGTATCAGTCTATTCTGTATGACCTGAATCCAGAATTATCAGTGAACCGGGACTGAAGCTTAGCCAGACCTCATCATTTTCACATACACGTGCATGAAGGAATTCCTGCATTGTCATTTCAGCGTGGAAAATGTCGCCGGCCGAGATAACCATCTCCATACCCGATTCAGATCTCGATATTTCCGTCACCTTACCTTTATAGATATTCTGGCTATCTGCAGAAGGTCTCTCAGTTGATACCGAAATGTCGCGGCTTTTCATCACGGCGATATAGTTCCCGTTATAATTTCCCTGTGGGATCTTCATCGGAATGCCGTTGGATGTAACGCCTCTTACGACATTTTCATGACGTGTGACATCGATCCTGAAGAAATTCTTCATGCCCGCGTACCGGGCAACGAACCTGTTGGCAGGCTTGTTAAAGACATCATCGACGATCCCTTCCTGGATAATCCTGCCATTATGTATTACTCCGACCCTGTCGGCAAGTGTTATTGCTTCACTGTAATCGTGTGTAACATGAATGATTGTCTGGCCGCGCCTCTTAAGGTCCCTTAAAAGGCTCTTCATCTCGTCGCACAAGGATGCATCGAGCGATGACAATGGTTCATCGAGAAGCAGAAGCCTGGGTGAAATGACCAGGGTTCTTGCAAGGGCGATCCTCTGCTGTTCGCCTCCTGAAAGTTTTTCCGCTTTCCTGTGAAGAAGGTGCGAGATATTCATCCGTGTTGCGACCTCGTTCACCTGCTTTTCTATCTCCTTTTCAGGAATTCTTCTCGATCGCAGCGGGTATGCAATATTGCCTGAAACCGTCAGGTGGGGAAAGATTGCGAAATCCTGGAACACAATTCCTATCCTCCTTTCCTGGATTCTTGTCCTGGTAATATCTTTTTCGTCAAGGATTATTGAGCCTGAGTCTGGCTTATCAAGACCTGCTATAAGTTCAAGCAGGCGTGTCTTGCCGGACCCCGACCTGCCCAGAAGAACATAGTATTGGCCTTCGGGAATGTCGAGACTTATTCCAGACAGGGAAAATTCGCCCAGTCTCTTATTTATATCAGTAAGCCTCAGCATCATGAACAGGTTTTTTCTCCTTTCGTCCCGAAGGAATGAGACGGAGTGTGACAAATACGGCGAGTGCCACAATAATGAACAGTACTGCTGCCGGTCTGGCATATTTCAACCCGAAGGAACCGAACCTCTCGTATATTAAAACGGGTGCAACCATAGGATGATAGGCAATTATAACGACGGCGCCGAATTCGCTCATACCTCTCGCAAACATCATCACAAAGCCCGAGACGATGCTTCTCCAGGCAAGAGGCAGGGATATTGTAAAGAATACCCTTGCCTGTCCGGCTCCGAGGTTTAAAGCTGCCTTTTCCAGTCGCTCAGGTACGGATGCAAAGCCTTCGCGTGCTGAATTTATAAGGAAGGGAAGACTCACGAATGCCATCGCCAGGGCAATGCCCGAGGGATGGTTTACAAGGTCGAGCCCGGCAGCTGATGCCACTTTGCCAAGAAACCCTTCGCGCGAGATGAAACCAAGCAGGGCTATACCTGCTGCTGTGTGAGGTAATACCACCGGAAGGTCGATTATCCCCTGGACAATGCTTTTACCAGGAAAGTTTTTCCTTGCAAGAAACCATGCAAGGGGAATTGCCCCGATGGAAAAGAAGAGTGTACCTGCAAAGGCAACCCAAATTGTCAGCCAGATGCTTTTCTGAACCTCGCTCTCGGAGGCCGTGCTAAAAAAATCTGCCGCCCCTGTGTGAAAAAACATGCCGGCGAGTGGTGCTATGATGAACATCAGCACCATTCCCGACAATGCGAGTAAAATCCATCTGAAAAGGCTGTTTTCTCTCATTCCTGTCAGGTCATTTTCCCAGGTACTTTCTCAGAATTTCCGGCACCTTGCCAGCCTGATCAGAGGAGGCAGGCAAAATGGGATCCTGTCCGTTTTTTCTGAAGATATTCCTCCCTTCAGGGCTCAGGAGAAATGCAGCAAACTTCAGCGCTTCTTCTTTCTCAGGGGCATTTTCCAGGACGGTAAAGCTATAGTTTATATATTCTCCCGTCACCTTCATTTTGCTTCCCGGTGTGCTGCCAGTCACTTCCGTGGATGCAAGCTTGTAATAATCGTTCAGGGCAGGATCTGAAAGGCTTATTCTCGCCGGCAATTCAATGTATTTAAAATTATGCTGGATCGCGACCGACTTGTACTGGAACATGTAATCAATTGCATTGGATTCCATAAGAGCCACCAGGTCCACCTCCTTTGGCCTTATGTATTCCCGGTTTTTTGCAAGCATCCTGTCGGCAAGTCCTGGTAATTTGTAATATTTCTCTGCCAGTAGCATGGTAAAGACCGACCTGTAACCACAGGGATCCGAGTTGGGATCTGAACGCGAGAATATCACATCTTTCCTCAGCAGAATATCCTTCCAGTTGGTGGAATCAATAATTGATGAATACCTGGATTTGGCTGAGAAGGCTATTATTATCTGGTTAGTTGCAAACCTTATGCCCCAGGAGGAGTAATTTGGAATAAGGAGCTCGTTTATTACGAAATAATCGGCCGAAGCCACCATGTCGCATGGTTTCTTAAGTTCTGTAACTTTTCTTGCACATACCAGGCTTCCTGCTGCCTCAAGCTGGACCGTAACGCCCGGATTTCTTTTCTGGTATTCCTGTGCAGCTTCCCTAAAGGGAACTGAGAGACTACCGGCATGAAAAACTATTATTGACTTTTGACTGGAATTCTGTGGCCCGCTGAATGCACTCAGGATAAAACATGTTATGACTAAAAGCAGAAAGTACTTCTTCATAGGTTTTCATTTATCTGGTTAATGCTCCTGAAAAATTTTCTTATAATCTCCCTGTCAGATGTTTCGAGTTCCGTGAGAAGGCTATTATAGGCATTTACCAGGCTTAGCCCTTCACCGGTAAGTGTTGTGTGGCCCCCTGCGCTACCTCCCCTCCGTTTGCCGACAAGCTTCATTCCCAGGTTCATCTCAATATCGCGTATCATTCCCCACGCCTTCCTGTAACTGATTTTCATTTCATCCGCCGCGGAAGCTATTGAATTAAGCCGGCCTATGGCCATAAGAAAGCGGAAACCCTCTTCGTTTATGATGATATTTTCCCCGGAAATCATTTCAACCTGATGCCGGAGGAAAATGTCGTAATATTTTGATCCTGCGGGGCCTGCCATCTGACAAGTGAAAAGTTTACTATGAAGAGTGATCAGTTCAAAAATTTCAAACATTGAAAGACCTAAATAGGAAGGCAGCTTTCAGTATTCAAAAGCAAATTTAAGGAATTTTGGAGACAGTTGGTCAGGCGTCATTCATCATGGAACCGAGTGCCATAATTGTCTTCCAGTTCCTGGTAGTGCAGGTAACCCCGGCCTTCTTTTCAAGGTAATTATTGTTCAGCTTTGCTCTGCCGTAGCCGTCGGGAGAATAGAAATAAATATCTTTGCCCTGAATCTCAATTCTTTCGGGAGTAAAGCTGAGGGAGGAAAGGTCAGATAAATGCTTTTCCGACGGCGTAAATTGTGCCATTGTTACATAAAGCCTGTCCATACCGAGGTTATCCCTGTTAATGAATGGGTTATTTATAAGGATATTACTGATTTCCTGCCGGCTGCGGATAATGACTGGCACCTCAAGACCCATTTCTTCACTTATGGCGCTGAATATAATCGTGGCGATTTGTTGCGCTGGCATTTGCCCGCCGTGCGAAAAGATCACATTACCGCTTTGCAGATAGGTTGAGACATTTTCAAAGCCAAGCCCCCTGAATAATCCGGCCAGGTCGTCCATTCTTATCATGTTTTTGCCGCTGACGTTAATTCCGCGCAACAGACAGGCAGAGGTGGATGAATTCATGAGCATGTAGTTTTACTGGTAACGCTTTACCACCTCGATTAGTTCAGGCAGATCCATCCCGATTTTCTCCAGGAATTCTATCCTGGGCACCCCGTTGCTGTTCCATCCACGTCTCAGGTAGACCGCATCAAGAAGCTTTTCATACTGATCTTCCCTGTACTTTCTCAAAACGGCAATTTTTTCATCGGTCGATTTGTCCTCAGGGTTATAATTACATTTTTCTTTCAGCTGCTTATCATATCGTTCGGCCCTCGATTCGTACTCCTCCCTTGTAACCGGACCCGCGGCACGGTAAGGCTGCCTGTCGTGTATTCTGGTACCAAAACCTCTCCTCAGGTTGAATATCCTCTGGAAGTTGTAAACTCTTTCCGAATCCTGTACAAGCCTGAACTTGTCAAATTCACGACCGGTAACTGCTTTATAAATAGTAACATAATTATCGACATGCTCGGGAACCTTTGCAGGCTCATCGGTCTGTGCATTATTTTCAGGTTCAACGTCGTTCCATGGAAGCTTGCACAGTCCGACAAGGCCAAACCATGTCCTGAACATTGGGAAGTAGTGCAGTGCCTCCGCCTTGTTTTCGAAAGTTGGTATCTGGTTGTTCACCATGTCCATGAATATCAGCCAGGCTTCATCGTGCTGCGGTCCTTTGTTTGTCATGGCGTACCCTCCCTGCTGTGCCAGCGATTCTTTCGACATGTACTGGGAGTATTCAAGCCCCTTGTTCTCCATTCCAATGTCGTTTATAAGGCCGGCATCGCCCCAGCCTTTTGCAATGAAGAGCTGCTTCATCTTCCTGATTCCCGTTCCCGCAATTTTCCCGAATCCTTCACCCCTGGCAGCCATATGAAGAAGTTCAAGCGCCCTGTCGGAGTCACCGAAATTAAGTTCAAACCCGCCTGTCCTTTCCCCGGTGAGGATGCCCCTCTGGAAGCATTCCATAATGAAAGCGAGAAGTGTTCCCCAGGTAATTGTACAAATCCCGTAAGTGTCGCAGTAAAAGTTTGCCTCAATAATATATTCTGAATTAAAAATCCCGCAATTGGAACCAAGCCCTGCCGCATTTTCATATTCGGGCCCGTCGACAGTTACAATTTCACCCTTGTAGGGGCCCGTTTTGACAGTAAAATTATCGGCGCCCTTGCTGCACGACATGTTGCATCCGATCCAGCAGCCGTCGGGTATATTCTGTGTAAAATGTCTTTTCCATACAGATGAATCGATCTTGTACGCCTCAGGATGGCACCCATACTGGTAGTTCATCGTCGGAAGGAGATCATGATCATTCATAACCTCCATGAGATGTGCTGTTCCTGCCTGTCGCATCTGGCACTGCTTATCGTCGAGTTCCCGCATCTCCCTGTTGAATCTCCTCCCACGTTCCATGATAGGCTCAAGGTCCACGACGTTATTCAGGTTACCTTTCACTCCCGGGATCTTGCATACCAGGGCTTTGATTTTTTTATCCCTGAATACCGTGCCGATACCTCCCCTGCCTGCCTGCTTCAGTCTGACCTTTTTCCTTTTCGGATCGTAGAAGCTGAAATTGAGCATCCCGATCAGTGTATTGGCGGCAGCAGCACCTGAAGATACAACACCGATATTCTTTTTTTCCGATTCATTCTCAGCGAACATCGCGGTAAGCTGCTCTGCAAGGATATGGCTGTCAACTGCTTCGGATGGTGCCTCAAATATTTCAACAGTATGATTTATGCCATCAATGTAGATTATTACATCCTGTTCAGCTTTCCCCTGCAGCTCGAGAGCATCAAAACCGGAGAATTTAAGGAACGGACCGAAAAAACCCCCGACATTGCTGTCAATAACCGAATCAGTCTGTGGTGATATACTGACCACCAGCGATTTGCCGGTCCCGGAATACTGTGTTATTCCACCGACAGGACCCGAGCTGATTATTATTTCATTCTCCGGGTCATTCCACTTTGTGCCGGGTTGGGTTCCGTCCCAGAGAAGCCTGAGACCGTATCCTTTGCCACCTATGAACTTTTCTTTGACCTGAAGCGGAACATCCTTATCCCTAATCTCCAGCGAACCTGGATTTATGTAAAGAATCTTATCGGTATAGCCTCTTGAAAGTGGCTTCCAGCTATAATTCCATTTCTTCAGCAAAATATGCCTTGATTTTATTTCCAGGATATCCATCTCCGCTTAATAGCTTATTGAATACGAATTTATCACTTTTCATCATTCGATTAAAATGATTTTAATCAATATGTTACTACTTGCATAACGAAGTGCAGGTTTGAAACAGTGACATTAAACACAATTTAGTTTTAACTTTACGGCTGCTTAGGTTTTAGCTCGTAAGAATGAGATTCGGAGAAATAAAAAAGCATCTTTCAAAATTTACCGTTGGAATAGCGGGTGCGGGAGGGTTAGGTTCAAACTGCGCTGCAGCCCTGGCCAGGAGCGGCATAGGGTCGCTTGTGATAGCAGATTTCGACTATGTTGAAGAGGCAAACCTCAATCGCCAGTTTTATTTTGCAAACCAGGTCGGCATGCACAAGACAGATGCCCTGAAAGAAAACCTGCTCAGGATAAACCCTGATCTGAGGCTCGTAATGCATAATATCGAGCTGAACCGCGATAACATTCCCGGCCTGTTTGAAGGCTGCGATGTTATGGTCGAAGCGTTCGACAGGGCCGATTTCAAGGAGTTCCTGGTTGAGACTGTCCAGATCAAAATGCCCGGGGTCCCCCTGGTTGTCGGATCAGGCATGGCAGGTTGGGGAAACAGCGAAATTATCAAAGCTCGTAAAATTGATGATAAACTGTATATATGCGGCGATGAAACAACCCAGGTTTCGGAGGATAACCCGCCAATGGCCCCAAGGGTAGGCATCGTCTCGAACATGCAGGCAAACTTTGTAATTGAAATATTAATGAAAAAATAACCGCTGGTTAATCTGATGAAAATCCTGTTAAATAATAAGGAGGAGCAGTTTGACACCGGAACATTGACAGTGACCAGGATGCTCGAGATAAAAAAGTTTACCTACCGGATGCGGATTGTAAAAATCAATGGTAATCTTATACCCAGGGAAAGATATGATGATGCTTTAATTAAGGACGGAGATAATGTTCAGATGATTTACTTAATGAGCGGCGGCTGAAAAATATTAATCAAAAACTTGTAGGTTTGCAAAGTGGATTTAAAATTCAAATACAGCGACAAGATACCGTCATTCCTGAAGAACAAGTACTTCCTGACTATCACGATATTTGCCATCTGGATACTTCTTCTCGATACAAATAACCTTCTCGACCGCGTTAAGCAGGTAAGTGAGCTTCACAAGCTGAAGCAGGAGAAGGAATATTTTTCGAAAAAAATTGAAGATGACAAGAAGAAGCTTAACGAGCTTAAGACCGATGATCACAACCTTGAGAAGTTTGCCAGGGAACAGTATAAGATGAAAAAGAAGAACGAAGATCTTTATATTGTCCTTACTCCCAGGGAAGAGAGGCAATCGAGGAAATAGCTTACTGCGATTTCTGCAATAACCTGAGGAACATAAGTAGTCTTTCAGGAGACAAACCATCAGTTTCGATTCCTGTTCGTTTCATGAGATCCACAGCAGCTTCAAACACCGGAACTTTTCGATACGCTTCATTATGGGAATAATTCAGGAATTTAACAACCCTGAACATGTTGAACCATGAAAAAAAACGCTTCCCGAAAGCATCCACGGATGAAGTATTGGTCCTTATCTCTTCCAGCTTTGATGCATACTCCTCCTGCGTTACAAAAGACCTTATAGGTGGCGGAAGGGCTTTGTGCAGGTTCGCCGTAGTATGGCCGGCTTTATCGTAAAAAAGCAGGCTGAGACTGAAGAGCTCCTTCAGGTCCCCGAAAGAACCCGGGTTATAGGTATAAAGTATGCTCTCCCCATTTTTTATCATTTTCCCCACCGCCGCACCTGTGCCAAATGGAACACGTGCCGAAATTCTCGGTGAGGGAAAAACAGTTGTCGAGTTAAGATTGAAATATCCCCCTGCCGGGACCAGCTTCTGAACGAAGTAGAAATCCTCGCCAGCCTGCCTGCGGTTCATGCCTCCCGCCTTCATGTATGAAAGTGCCCTGACCGCCATCGTGGACCCGACAGTATGGAAAAGATAGGGGAAGCCGGCATATCTCAGAGCCTCAATATAATACCTAAGGTGAAGCTCATACTGAACGATTGCAGTAAAAATTTCCGGTGAGTGTCCCCCTCCGGCCAGCGGGTGTTCAAAGCAGATTGAGCAGGCGTTCCTCCCGGGCCCGAGCAGAAGCTCCTTTTCAACAGCGGTGAAATAATCAGGAGATACCGTGCAGTCCGCATCGAGGCAGGCGATCACACCAGAAGGGTTGCCGATTCTACTGAATCTCCTGAGCGCCTCATCCATTCCTGCCTTCCGCGCCAGACCCACACCCCATCCCTTAATCCCGGCTCTTTCAATATTTATGATATGAAGCCTGAAAAATGTATCGTTGCAATCCTTCCATTGATTTGCTTTTTCAACACAGACCCTGTTGTTAAGAATAGTCTGCTCACCTGCGTCAGAGGACGAATTGACAACTATAATCACTTCGCACCCGCATGATGATGGAACACACGATTTCAATGATCCGAGGAGAGCTGTGATATCAGGCTCATCGAATGCCGGAACGACGACTATTATGCCAGTTTTATTATCGGGTGCCTCTTTTATCAATTCGGGGAAAACAGCTCCCGACTTAAGCCACTCAGAGGCAAATCCCATAGGAATTACTTTTTCTCCGAAGCGTACTTCCTGTTAAGCGCCGCGAGAACCTCTTTTGTAATATCATACGACTTGTCGCTGCATAATACCGGTCCTCCAAAGCTCTTTGCAAGAACATACTGGTAATTGAACTGTGCCTTGTTTTCTTCAAGGAATTTTGTGATGTAATCAAGCACCTGCCTGTTGGCAACAGCCTGTTCCTCCATCAGGTCCTGCTGCAGCTTATCGCGAAGGTTAACCAGTTCCTGCTGCTGCTGAAGAAGTGCCTGTTCCATCTGTGCCGCCGTGCTTCGTGTCACCAGGCCCTTGTTCACCTTGTCCTGGTAATCGCCGACACCTTTCTGGTATGCTTCTCCTTTTGAATTGAGTTCAGCCTCGGAGCTCTTTTGCTTGTTTATAAGATTAGCCTGCAGGTCATTAGCCAAAGCAAAATGCTTCATGATTGAATCTATGGTTACATATGCTATTCCGCCGGTTGGCTTACTTTCGGAAGCCTGGACAGAAGAATGCCCGGCAGATCTTGCTGTAAAATGTAAAACGAAAAGGACCGCTACAGCGGCGACGAGCACAACATAAAGAGCAACAGATAATTTCTTCATCACAAAAAATTTATTGTTATACAAATATCAGGCGCAAATATAAACAAATAAATAAAATCCGGATGCCAAAATATTAAATGGAAATAAACACCATGGCAGCGCCTCCGCGAAGTAGCTTCAGCGACCGCGGAAGCTACGGGATCTTATTATTGCAGCAAGCTACGGGGATATAAACAATACTTCCCGTCTGCCGTAGCGGAACGTGAAGGAGGATTAAAACGGGGGATGGAACCAGTTAAAACAATGGACATTGGCAGGAGCCGCTCCGGGGGAAGGGATCAGAATTCCGGGCATGGTATGGCCCTGATCTTCCTGTGAGTTGAACCGAGTGTAAAGGAGGTGAACTCGTAAACAAGTGAAAGTTCATGTGCTCCGCCGGTCGATGCAATAAGATTGGAGATGGTAAAATCGTAGCTGTACCCGATCTGAAGGTTTTTTGTTTTTATCCCTACTAGGCCTATGATTGCATCACCGGCCTGCGATGTAACGAAAGGTATTCCCCTGTACCACATCCCGAAAACGAGAGGTGACTTATAGTAATACAGTCCTAAATCGGTCTGGTAAAACTTGCCCTGCACCTGGAAATTTGCCGCTATTGACAGAGCCTCGATAAGCTTCTTGCGCAACCTGGATTTCCCAATCAGCCTTACTCCCCCGTAGAGATCAAACCTGATGGGCAGCTTGGCGTAGTCATTCAGGTAGAATGACTGCCTTGGAGTAAGCAGGTGATCGAGGGTGAAGCCACCCCATATCTGGTCGTTATAGACCAGGGTTGAAGCCTCAAAATCCACATCTGCCACTTTATCAACAGGCGGTGGATTAATCGGCGGAGTGGTTCCGCTTCCGGTAATCTGGCTGTTGAAAATCAGCTTGTAAATATTCAGCCCGAGGTAATAGAACTTAAAATCAACACCCGGCCTGATGTGCCATTCCTTATTGATATTGAAGTCGTAGGAATACAGAAGACCGATGTTAGTGGTACTTAGATCGCCCGATCCGGCTACATCGTAAGTTGCGAGGACACCTATACCCGAGTTAAAGTTCGGCATTGCCTTGTCGAAACCGATGCTGTAAGTATGGAACACCCCCGGAATTGATGGCCACTGGTTACGGTAGTTCATTGTCAGCCTGTACTCCTCGGTCGCCCCTGCAAAAGAAGGCGAGAGGTACAAGGGATTGGCGTAAAACTGGGAGAAAGTTGGATCCTGACCTACAACATCTACAGTAAAGACCAGACTAAGAAAAAATATATATTTTATTCTTGCCAGCAAATCAGGTACCATTAGGTTTGTATTGACGAAAGTAGTCAAATGAATTTAAACTTCACTGCTTATTTAACGATTTTTTGCCCCAAAGGGTACAGACCATTGGGAATTTTTAACCAACCTTTCGTATTTTTGGATGAATGCCTGATATTTTTTGATGAACGGAAAGAGCCTTACCGGCATAACCTTAGTGCAATTTTCAGTGCTTAAGAAGCGTTACATCGCCCATTTTTACAAATGACTCTCCGTTTTTGTAGGTTCCTCTCACCTTCCATATGTAAACTCCGGGATCGCACAGCTGTCCGTTATGATAGCCATCCCAGCCGATATTTATATCATTACTTTCAAAAACAAGTATGCCAATCTTGCTGAATATCTTTAGGTGATAATCAAGTATTCCTGAAGTGACAGGGTGAAAAATCTGGGCCGCTTCATCACTTTTCTGGGTATAATAGCCTCCTGCCGGGCCATCGGTATTAGGGATAAATGCATTGGGGAACGTTATATAATTACCGGAACCCGCAAATGCATTCTTTATTACCATGGAATCGGCACAATTATGATCTGACCATACGATCAGCCCCAGATTGTACTTTTCGTACTTTTCATACCTGTAAACAGGCTCCCATGCATCCGACCCATTGCCATCGCCAAAATCCCAGTGGCACCTGACGGCATCGACAGAGGTATTTATGAAGTGAATTTCATCATCAGGAATCATCGGATTGTCGGGTCTGAACTCGAACCTGGCCACAGGCCTTGAAAAAACATTTATGTTAGCGCTGGCAGTTGCAACCGATCCATCCCTTGTGAATACCTTTAGAACAACCCTGTATTCTCCGTCACTGTCAAAAATCCAGTCGGGGCTTGCCACCGATGAATGACCCCCGTCGCCAAAAGACCAGTAGCATGAATCGTATGCAACAGAATTATTTGAAAACTTAACGCTGAATGGGACACAGCCGGATTGTGCGGACGCACTGAAGGCAGCCGACAGCTTTTTCTGGATCCCTACATCCCCGACAACATTTTCAGCAACCTTGTCGCGGATCTGTTCTTTCTTTGAAATCAGGCTGCTGACATCATTTTGGGCGGGTACCTGCGACCGGCTCTTCGTGTTTGATCGGGAGATATCACCGCTCGTGGCTGCAGCGGGTTTTTTGAGTATGTCGCCCTGATTTTTTTCAACAACTGAATTCGTAGCCACGGGCATGTCTTTCCTGATTCCTGAATTTTCAGCCCCGGATGTAATTGTATTCGTGACATTTAAATCCTTCCCCGGGCCTGCCTCTTGCGTCTTTTTATTTCCCTGGTGAAGAGTTGTCAGCACGGTGATTGCAGCCGCTCCTGCTGCCACGATTGCACCTGTATAATATATATTGAACCTGGCAAGATTAAAACGAAGGAATTCCCTTCGCCCAAGGCTGCGCATAATATTTCTGCCTGTACCATCAGATGGAATCAGCTCCGAACTTTCCAGCTTCTTTCTGAAGAGTTCCTCAAGGTCCATATTTAAATTATTCCCTGACACCTTTTAAATCATCAACACCATTACTGTAATATTTGTCTTTCAGCTGTCTCAGTTTACCAAGTTTCTCCCTCAATACTGCCTTTGCCCTGCTGTACTGCGATTTTGATGTGTTTGTATCAATTCCAAGCATATCCGCAATCTCCTTATGCTTATATCCTTCAACTGCATACAGGTTAAAGACCATCCTGTACCCGGCCGGCAATTCGTTCAGCACCTGGTAGAGCTCATCCGACGAAAACATCTCCTCCTCGAACCCGGCTGTTCCTGTTTCTACAGAAACATATTCTTCAATCTCAATATGATATCTGTATTTCAGGTTTTTATGATAGTGCGTAATTGCCGTATTAACCGCCACTTTCCTGAGCCATCCTGCGAAAGAACCTGCTCCCGTGAAATCTTTTATGCTGAAATAGATCTTCAGGAAGCTTTCCTGCATTATATCCTCCGCCTCCGCCCTGTCTGTCGCATACCTCATGCAAATTCCAAGCAGGAAGCGCGAATACTTGTCGTAAAGCATTTGTTGTGCTTTTCTGTCGTGCCTGGCACATCCCCTTATTATTTCAAGGTCATTCACCATTTGCTTTCGACATTTAGAAGACTTGCAGGTAAAAAGAATGGTTGCACAAGCTTAAAAATTTATTCAAATTAAAGAAATTCCTGCTGTAAATCATCCAATCCGGGTGATAAAGGTCATTAAATTGAAGTGCCTTTTAGCTTTATTTTGTATGGTGATAAATTCTTCCGTAAGGAAGTAAGTAGTTTGAAAGGCTAACTTAATAAATGAACTGAAGATGTTTAATAAGCTTATCGCAGCAATGCTCCCATATATGCCAAAGAAATTCGTATGGCTCTTTTCAAAGTCATATGTCTCGGGGGAGACAATTGATGACGCAATGAAGGTATCAGCAGATCTCAACGGCAAAAACATCAAAGTAACCCTCGACGTACTGGGAGAATTCATAACTGACCTAAATGAAGCGGCGGCCAACAAGAAAGAGTACCTCGAACTTATTGATATAACTGAAAAAACCGGCATCGACGGGAACTTCTCTCTGAAACCGACCAGCTTCGGCCTTCTTCTCGACAGGGAAGTCTGCTATAATTATATCCGTGAAATTGTGATGAAGGCTGCATCATTTAAAAGATTTATCAGGATCGACATGGAGGATTCCCCGTGCACCGACATGGAGATTGAGCTTTACAGGAGGCTGAAAGCCGAGTTCCCGGAAAACACGGGGCTTGTTTTGCAGGCTTACCTGAAAAGGACATACAATGATATTGAAAACCTCCTGGATATTCATTCCGGTGATGCACCACTGAATTTCAGGCTGTGCAAGGGGATTTATGTAGAGCCGGAAGCAATCTCGTTTAAAAAATATGAGGAGATAAACAGTCATTACCTTGAGGATCTCGAACTGATGTTCAGGAAGGGCATTTATGTCGGTATTGCAACCCACGATAAACCGCTTGTGGAAGGTGCCTATAAGCTCATTGAGAAATATAAAGTGCCGAAGAATAAATACGAGTTCCAGATGCTTTACGGGGTGACACCGAACCTGAGGGCAAGCATCGTGGGTGAAGGTCATACCATGAGGGTTTATGTGCCATTCGGAAAACAATGGTTCGGTTACTGTACAAGAAGGCTGAAGGAGAATCCCAGGATGGCTACCGATATTATCAAGGCAATCTTCTATAAGGGTTAACAGGCTTGAAGCGACAGAATAAACCCTTTACCTGGCTGAGTCCCTGGCAAGCTTTCCTTTCCTGCTTCTGACAATTTCAAGATATTTCCTGCTAATATCATTCAGGTCCTTCTGCGATATCTCTTTTGCCGGTGGCGAAGGTGTTTCCGGCGGACCATGAAGAAGAAGGTAAGCAGCCGGAAGAAGCAGAAGAGGGCTTACCGCGACCATCCGGCTTGATGGAATCCCGCCTTTTTCATAAGCATTAACTTTCTGCTGTAACCTTAGGACCTCATAATTCGACAACGGATCCCCAAGCTTGTCCTGGTGAATCAGCCCCTGGTAAGAAGATACATTGAGGTTATCCTTAGCATTTTCCATCTTCTGGTCGACGAGCCTGGCCGGATTCATCATCTCAGCCTTAAGACCAGCAAGATTTGGAATTATGACCACCTCCCCGATCTCCGATGTGTCGGCCTGCATATAAATACCTGTCAGAAACTCCCTCGACCTGAGACTATCGGCGACAATCAGCCTCGAGGCTTTGTAGCCCATCATATCGAACACGATCGTGTCGTGCCTGGATGCAAAAAAAGAAAATGTCCCGTCATCCCTTGTTATGCCGGAAAGTGACCTGTTTATAAGCACCTTTGACCCGCCAAGTCTTTCCCCCGAGGAAGCTGAAATTACCACTCCTCTGAAAAGTATGCGATCCTCTTTCTTTTCCTGCTGCCCTCTGACCTCGGCAGAAACAAGGAAAATAAAAATGACTGAAAGGATGAAGCAAAATCGCATTATGCGTAAATCAAAGTTTAAGTATTATCTCATCCAGACTGCGTTTGGGAACATGGTGGACTTTGTTCCCGTCGCGCCAGTATTTCACGTCACCGTTGTTGATCTCTTCAATAACAACTTCCTCAACCGGTTTTCCGATTGCCAGGACAAGCAGAATTTCATATTGATCGGGGATTTTAAGCTCGGCCCTCAGTCCGTCCTTCTTCAGTGAGGCTATTATGCAGCCACCAAGTCCTTCCTCGACTGCCCCAAGCATTATGCTTTGTGCCGCAATTCCATGGTCAACACCGAAGTTTTCAGAAACGGATCTGTCGCCCAGAACGATAATGTATGCCGTGGGACGCTCCCCTTCACCCGGGCCCGGCCAATCCTTCAAATAGGCAGCCCAGGCTGTATAAGGGAAAACCCTGGAACAGATGCCGGGTTCATTTACAATTATATATTTAAGAGGCTGCCTGTTCGCCCCGGAAGGGGACAACCTTCCCAGGTTAACAAGCTTTTCAAGCAGATCGCTTTTAATTTTGTGATCCTGATCAAACCTTCGCCTCGTCCGGTTCTTTTCCACCAGATCCTGGATTTTCATAACGAATATTTTCTTATGTTTCAGAACCGTGATGCAACTTTTTCCCAGTCTATAATCTCCCAGAAAGCCTTTACATAATCAGCCCTTCGGTTACGGTAATCAATATAATATGCATGCTCCCACACATCACAAGTAAGGATCGGCTTAAATCCTTTTCTGAGCGGGTTACCGGCATTTGATTCCTGGATGATCTGGAGCTGGCAGTCGTGGTCCCTGATGAGCCATGTCCAGCCCGAGCCGAAAAGTGATACGGCAGCCTTGCTGAAGTGTTCCCTGAAAGATTCAAACGATCCGAATCTTGAGTCAATGGCATCGGCCAGCTTGCCTGACGGCAGTTTCCTTCCACCCGGGATAAATCCTTCAAAATAGAATGTATGATTCCATATCTGGGCAGCATTATTGAAAACCGGACCCTCGGCCCTTCTGATTATATCTTCAAGATCTGACTTCTCGAACTGGCTCCCGGGAATCAATCCGTTAAGGTTATTAACATATGCCAGGTGGTGTTTTCCATAGTGGTAATCGATTGTCTCGGCACTTATCACCGGAGACAACGAATCAGCTTTATAAGGCAGTTCAGGAAGGGTAAATGTCATAGCGAAATGGTTTTGGTTAAACATGTATTATGACCCTTGAATGTACACCAAAATTAAGCAATAAAACCGACAGAAGAAATAAAATGATCTCCTGCCTGGTCACATGTACCGATATTATCCAGGTGTGGAAAGAGCCCCTTTCAGGTCAGGAATATCCTATCCGGCATAGAAGGGATCACTCCCTCCTGCCTGGCAACTTCAAAAAGCTTAACTATTGCTTTTCTTCCTTCAGGGCCCAGTTCCGAGGTGAACTCATTTACAAAAAGCTTGATGTGATTGTTCATCACATCACGGTCCATCTCCCGGGCGTTGCCGGCAACAAATTCATACGATGCAACCGAATCGCGGTAGGCATAATCGAGGCTGCGCCTCACGATACGGTTTACTTTAAGTGCAATTTCTTCGGGCACCGATCTGTTTATTACGATCGTTCCAAGCGGAATCGGCAGCCCAGATGCCTTCTCCCAGTATTCTCCCATATCGGCAATCAGCTTTAGCCCTCTTTTATAATACGTGAACCTGGTCTCATGAATTATAAGTCCTGCATCGACCTCATCGTTGAGAAGTGCATCTTCAATATCTGAAAAAAGATATTCAACTTTATTCAATGCTTCCGGCCAGGCAATGCTGAACAAAAGGTTTGCCGTGGTGTATTTTCCGGGAATTGCAATCCTGGCAGTTTTTAACCCGCCGGTGGTCATATCTTTTTTTGTTATCAGGAGAGGGCCATTCTTCCTTCCCAGGGCACTGCCCGAATCAAGAATTAGGTAATTTTCAGCGGCATACGCGTAGGCGTGATAGCTCATTTTTGTTATATGCACATCGGCCCTGAAAGCCCTCCTGTTGAGTTCCTCAACATCTGCAAGAAAATAATCAAATTCCAGCCCCTCTGTATCGACCCTGCCGTGAACCATTGCATCGAAAATAAACGTATCGTTCGGGCATGGCGAAAAACCAAGCGTAAGTTTCATTTCTGTCTACAGAATATTCAGTACTTCATTAAGTTTTCCTGCAAGATTCTCGAGGGCCAGCTTAATTTCCCATTTGCCTCTGGTACCCGGTTCCACAAAATTTGAGATAGCCCTTATTGCAAGAAATGGAATTTTTTCCCTTGTGCAAATATAAAAAAAAGTCGCTCCTTCCATCGATTCGATGTCAGGATTATATTTATTTATCAACCTTATTATTGATGCACCGGACCCTGATGCCGTATTCACAGTCACTGCATTGACCGGTTTCAGCAGGTAAGACATTCTTTTGACATAATTATTGTCGGCCGGAAGCCTTCCTCCGGTAAATGGCGGGTCATCGGGATTCGCCAGGCCGGCCTCGGAAAGTGTGAAGAAATTATCGTCTTTCTCTATCCCCAGGTCTCCAAAACAATCTGAAACAGGCATCACTACGTCACCCGGCAGAATATCTTTCCTGTAGCTTCCCGCTATACCAGCGTTGATTGCAAGGTCGGGAAGGGAGTTACTGTCAAGCCACAGTTTTAAGGCCCATGCAGTTTGCATACCGCCCACGCCTGTAATACATGTATCCAGGGAATGACACCCGAACTGATAGCCACCATCATTCTTCCTGAGTCCCTTTACTCCTTCAAGTATTTCAGCCTCCTTCACGGTAGCAAAAACCAGCAGAATTTTCACAACGAAATAGTATTACATTGGTCAAAGAAGAGAATAAATATATTGTTTTTATGCAGAATAATACTCAACTTTAACTCATTATATTAACCCTGTCAAACTGTTAAAATGATCTACCTTACGCGAAAAGAGAGATTCAGTGCAGCGCACAGGATGTTCAGGCCCGACTGGACTGATGAGGAAAACATGCAGGTATTTGGCAAATGCTCAAATCCAAACTGGCACGGGCATAATTACATTCTTAATGTGACGGTTAAAGGTGATATCAAGGAGGATACAGGTTTTGTAATTAACATGAACATTCTCAAACAGATCATCAAGGATAAGATTATCGACATTGTGGATCACAAGAATCTCAACATAGATGTCGGATTCATGAAAGGGAAGATAGCAACCACCGAGAACCTGGCTTCAGCGATCTGGAATGAGCTCGATCTTCCGGTTAAAAACCAGGGTGCCAGGCTTCATTGCATAAAAATTGAAGAGACAGAAAACAATACTATTGAATATTATGGCTAAGAAGATTGAAACAATCAATAACGGGACAGGCCCCGTGGGCAAAGGGTACAACAAGGTTGAATCGTGGGACGAGGAAAGCACGAAGGAGCTTGCGGTTCTGTACCGCAGAATTCTCGAGCTGATAGGTGAAAATCCTGAAAGGGAAGGCCTTGTGAAGACACCGGAGAGAGTAGCAAAGGCCTTGTATTTTCTTACATTCGGATATAACATCGATCCCTGCAAGATTATCCACCAGGCCAAATTCAAAGAGGAATACCAGCAGATGGTCCTGGTCAAGGACATCGACCTCTATTCGATGTGCGAGCATCATATGCTGCCATTTTTCGGCAAGGCTCATGTCGCATATATTCCCAACGGCTATATAACCGGCTTGAGCAAGATTGCACGCGTTGTTGAAGCATTCAGCCGCAGGCTACAGGTCCAGGAAAGACTGACCACCCAGATAAGGGACTGCATCCAGGAATGCCTGAATCCGGTAGGTGTTGCAGTGGTAATTGAGGCACAACATATGTGCATGCAGATCAGAGGCGTTCAGAAACAGAATTCTGTTACCACCACATCGGCCTTCACTGGAATCTTCCTCGACAATATGAGGACCCGCGAAGAGTTCGTTCATCTTATCGGGACAAGGCTGCATTGATTTTTTTCATATTTTTGTCGCGCTGTTAAAACGGCCAAAAACTAAAATCAAGGGTATGAAAGCTTATGTATTTCCTGGCCAGGGAGCTCAGTTCCCGGGCATGGGCAAAGAGATGTTTGAAAAGTCGGAAGTAGCACGTTCGATGTTTGAAAAGGCCAATGTTATACTTGGTTTCAGGATCACCGATATCATGTTCAGCGGAACGGAAGATGATCTGAGGCAGACAAAAGTGACTCAACCTGCTATATTCCTCCATTCAGTTATCCTGGCCGTACTCCTGGGTGACTCGTTCAGGCCGGCGATGACTGCAGGTCATTCTCTTGGAGAGTTTTCGGCACTTACCGCCTGCGGAGCACTTTCATTTGAAGACGGACTTCTCCTGGTATCAAAGAGGGCAATGGCCATGCAGAAGGCATGCGAATTAAGACCATCAACAATGGCTGCAGTGCTGGGGATGGAAGATGCCATCGTGGAAGAGGTGTGCGCTTCAATTGCGGAGACAGTCGTACCCGCAAACTACAACAGCCCGGGACAGATTGTCATATCCGGGTCAAATGAAGGAATAGACCTTGCCATTGAAGCACTTAAGCAGAAAGGTGCCAGGAAAACTATCAAGCTTGCAGTTGGAGGAGCATTTCATTCGCCGGTAATGGAGCCTGCCAGGATCGAGCTTGAATCAGCCATTAATGCAACTGCTTTCAGAAAGCCTGTGTGCCCGGTGTACCAGAATGTTACTGCCGGACCAGTCTCCGACCCGGATCAGATAAAAACAAACCTTGTTGCCCAGCTTACTTCACCTGTCAGATGGACACAAAGTGTACTAAATATGATCTCCGGCGGGGCTACAAGCTTTATCGAGGTAGGTCCCGGCAATGTGCTTCAGGGCCTGGTCAAAAAAATCAACAAGGATATCGCCACTGAAGGCGCATCATTCTAGAGCAGCATCCGGATTACCTGAAATTCAGGATCACATTCTGTCTGACCGAATCGCCCAGGGTTAAGGCCACAGGGCAGGTAGTGACACAATGTTCCAGTATCTTCTTATCCTTTTCGGAGTAACTGCCTTTTGTAAGGTCGAATTCTATCTTTATCTCACCTATCTTCCTGGGCTTCTCGGTCATGATCTTCGTGATGGCACAGGTGGCTCCGTCGATGGAAAAACCATGTTCGCGTGCCGCAATGCCCATTATAGTGAATATGCAGCTTCCGAGTGCCGTGGCAACGAGGTCGGTCGGCGAGAAGTATTCACCCTTTCCCTTATTGTCTGGCGGAGCATCAGTTATGATTTTATTACCTGATCTTAAATGAGTTGCCTCGGTTCTTAAATCACCAAGGTAAATTGTCCTCGCGATTTCCATTTTTTCTCAGTTTATAATTGCTTCTTGCACGTAACAACAGGCACCTTCGGCTCACGGGTTCCTGAAATTCACTTTTCTATGGCTTCATAATCACTCCCTTGTGCCTTCTGCCGTCAATAAGTATCTCAAGGGGTTTTTCGAAGCTTATATGCCTGATATATTCATCCTCGTAAACCACGTTCTGCCTGTTCAGGTATTCAACATCGTAATAGCCCTCTTTGTTGAATGGATTAATCGTAAAATATCCTACCCTGAATGAAGTAAGGTTCTGAAAGAAGTGAGTGCCCTGGCTCGGATCGATCCTGTAATTCTTAAGCCCCGATTCGATTATAAGCCTTGCCGAAGATATCTGTGGCCACTTCACCGGTATCCCCAGCCAGGGGTCCGATGAACCCCACCGACCCGGGCCTATCAGAACGTAGCCAGTGCTGTTCCTGACAAAGGTTCCGTTTATCTTCTCGATATCAGTCGCTATTTTTTCGCTGTGTGCCGCGTTAAATGATTCGGGCTTGATATAAACCACATCCTTTATACCCTTGAAAATGCCATTTCCCAGCGCCGATTCCGAGTAGATAATGGTTTGGTCGTGGCTCACCTTGTCAATATCAAAGTTGTAAGACTGATCATTATTTACTATTGGCCTGATCTGTAAGAAATTGAAGATCCTGGGCGTCCCGGGCTGAGTTTCAAGGTTTGCCGCAAATTCAATTTCAATAGGATTATTCATTTCCTGGGAGCCGATTTCGAGGAGGGATGAAAGTATTTCGGCCAGCGGGAACTGATTATGCTGAAGGATATTGGCGAAGGTAATAATCCTCTTACCGGGCCTTGAAATGCCATCGTAAAGCATATGATCGTTCAGGTCGCAGGTTGAGGCAAGGTATTTCATTGCATTTTCATTACCGGCATCTTTAATGCTTATTTTCAACAGGTTCACTCCATCATCGGTGGATGGTATAAAACTGTTCCTGTTAAGGTCGAGGGCATAAAAGATCTTCTGTGTCTCTTTCATAGCCGTTTCAGGGGAATTCAGCTGGAGAATTTTTTTAGGATGCTTTGGTGAAAATCGCAGCGACAAACCCCCGTCGACAATCAGCTTGCCCAGTCCGAAAGCGACGTTTGCAATTCCGTCCTCTGCTTTTTCCGAACCTATCGGGTAATAATTAAGCGACCTGGCAACACCCGACAATGTCGGGTAGAAAATATTGTTATGCCTGTTACCGCAAACCTCCTGCAGGATTATCCCCATTTTTTCCTCATCAATCACGTTTGCCGTAGCGGCCATGTATGCCTTGCTCCCCTTGTAGTAAACAGATGCATATACCTCCTTGATCGCATCTGACAGCATCTTTACCATATCGCGGTTATCAGGGATCCTCGGGATCATGTAAGTCGAGTATATGCCTGCAAATGGCTGATAATGTGAATCTTCAAGCTTGCTTGACGAACGTACGGCAATCGGGTAATTGCGTGACACTTCAAGGAAGGAATAGAGATCCTGGTAGACCCACCCCGGGAGTTCCGCACCAATAAATCTCGCGAGAATCTCGCTGTCGGGAACATCCGATAATGCAACCGAATAGAGGTTGTTATGCTCCATGAACTCATCGAAAGCATCAGTGCTTATCACCACAGTACGCGGAATTGTGATAAGAACATCGGGGAACCTGTTATAGAGCTTGTTCTCTTTTATCACACTGTTGATGAAAGCCAGTCCCCTGGCCTTACCTCCTATCGAACCCTCGCCTATTCTTGAAAAGATCTGGTATTCGTCAAAGCTCGATTTGTCAAATTTGGCAATTACTCCCCTTCCTTTGCCAAGCCGGAAGCTCGATATGGCGACATACAGGAACCTCCTCATCTCATCCATGGAATCAAAGTCCTCCTTCCTGATATACTTGAACATCTGGGCAACGGGGAAAAGAGCCCTCGCGTTCAGCCATTTCGAGAAATGGTTCCTTCCCGCATGGTATTCCAGGCTGTTATCGGGGACAGTAAGTATCTTTTGCTGCAGGCTCTGTAGATCCGTTGCAATTGCTATTGGTTCGAGAGTATCGGGATTCCTGAAAACAAATGGTCCGAAGGCAAGGTTCTGGATTATGAAATTACGCAGCTCGAGCGACAGCGATTTCGAGTATTTATGAACAAAGCCGGCTCCCATTTCCTCGGCAGCTTTTTTATGTTCAAGGCTTGAAGACTGGAGGAGGAAGGGAACCTTGTCATCATCAGCCATCACGATCTTGCAAAGCTCGAGTCCTGCATTTTCATCCTGCACTCCCCCTCTTTTGTAGCTAATATCCGAAATTACCCCGAGTACATTGTACTTGTATTTCCGATACATCGCTACCGCATCCTCGAAGTTCATAGCAAGGAGTATCTTGGGCCTACCCCTCATTTTCAGCATCCTCTGGTGTTCGTTGAGGGCTTCGCGCTGGAAATCGAGCGACTGAACGAGTACGATCTTGTAGAGATTAGGAAGGTAGGATGAGATATACCTGATCGAGTTTTCCACCAGGATAATCGATTGAACCCCAATATGGTCGATGTCATAGTCGGCGTTCATCTTATCCTCGATCAGCTTAATAATAGCGAGAATGAGCGAGGCATCTCCAAGCCAGCAGAACACGTAGTCTATGGCGCTGAGATCTTCTTTTTCAAGCTTGAGTGAAACCTCCCTTGAGAAATAAGTAAGCACGACAATCGGCACATGCGCATATTTCTCCTTTATCCGTTTGGCCAGGGCAAAAATATCCGACCCTTTAACGCTTACCATGGAGATAACAAGGTCGATGTCTCCGTCATGCAGTATCCTGAAAGCATCATCCGCATTATCGGTCTGGATGAATGTCGGCGGATACCTCAGGTTCAGCGAGACATATTCGTTGAATATCTGCTCATCAATTCTTCCATCTTCCTCCAGCATGTAATTGTCGTAGTTGCTGCAGATGATAAGCACCCGGTGGATCCTTTTCTGCATGAGCAGGTCGAAAGAAGTATCGGTAAAGTCGTACTTCTGCAGATCCACTATTCCGTCTATAATAGCCATTCCTAATTTATTAACGGTTGATCGAAATGACAGCCATCCTGTTGCGGCCGTCCATCCTTATTGTCAGTGGTTTTGAAAACCTCACGTGACGGAAGAATTTTCCCTCCTCAACGGCCGGAACCTCGTTCAGCTTTTCCCACGCTATGTTTCCGTCGTGGGAGGTCTGGTTAATTGAAAAATATCCCACATTCATTGATGTAACATTATGGAAGAAATGTGAACCCAGCGACGCATCCAGCGGAAAATCCGGCATACTGACTTCCACAATAACCTTTGCATTGGAAATCTGGGGCCACACAACCGGAATGCCTATAAACCTGTCGCGCGTCCCCCACCTGCCGGGACCAATCAGCACGTATTTCCTGTTTTCATGAAGCATTCTGTCGTTGATGGCGTCAATCTCTTCAGCCATCTTTTCGGTGAGCATGTTGCTGAACCTTGATGGATCGATATAAACCACATCGGTAATATAGTCGATGAGGCCGTTGCCCATGCTCTTTCTCGAGACCAGGATCACATCCTCCTCAATAATGCTTTCCTTATCGATTGTATAACCGGCCCCGCTGCCTACCAGGGGTTTGATCTGGAGCAGGTAGAAAGTTGCAATGCCCGATTTGTCCTTATTAAGGTCAATAGCGAATTCTATCTCGACAGGCGTTCCGAAAGCCTCCTTCACAACATCGAGGATTACTTTAAGAGTATTTGCAAGAGGGATATAGTTGTATTTAAGAATATCGGCAAAGTTAAGGACCCTTGGACCCGGGGAATCCAGTCCGGGTACAATGTAATCATTGTCGGGATTATAAACGGAAGCCGAGTGCTTGATTGTCCCGTGTCTTTCAGCATCGGTTATATCGAGTGTAACCAGGCCCGCGTACTCCCCTTCCAGAAGGTTAACCTCCTTTTTGGCCATATCGACACCATAGAAAAAGACCTGGGAGTTTTTATAGAGATCCTTCTGTGAGACGATGTCGAGCGACGGGTATGCAGGTGAGAACATATAAGCTTTCTCACCTTCAACCACATACTGCCCGAGACCCGCAGCAATAACGGCAAACCCGTCCTGCGGCGTCATATGGGCAACAGGGTAGAAATTAAATGACTGCGCTGTGCCGCTTATATGAGGATAAAAGGCATCTTCAAACCGGTTGCCGGCAACCTCCTGGATCACTATTGCCATTTTTTCCTGCTCAACCTTGTAGTTTATTGCTTCAAAATAGGTCCTTGCACTCTTCGAATAAATAGAAGCAAAAACAAGCTTGATTGCTTCCTCGAGCTGGCGCAGACGAGTATCGAAATCTGGATGATTATTCGGAAGCAGGTAGGTGCCGAAGATGCCCGAGAAAGGCTGGCTCATTGAATCCTCAAATAGACTGGATGATCTTACAGCCAGAGGCCGTTCAATCAGCTTTATGAATATCCTCAGCTCCTTTTCAAGACTGTAGCTCAGGCTCCCTTCGATAAAAAGCCTCTGGAGCAGATTGAAGTCCTTCTCCTCCTTCACCCTGTCCCACAGATGGTTACGTTCCATGAACATATCAAACTCATCTGTTCCTATTATTGCAGTTACGGGAGTTTTAATATTGATGCCGGGGATGAGCCTTCCAAGCTCAAAGCTGTATATCAGTGTATTTATGAAAGCCAGTCCCCTTCCCTTCCCGCCGAGTGAGCCGCCGGCAAGGCTGACGACATTAGTCTCGTCAATTACAGCCGATTCCTCGAAATTGACAACTTTGCCTTTGTTCATCTCTTTCCTTCTCTTCCTGATCACGTCGATAAGGAATTTTCTCAGCTCTTTCAGGCTCTGGAAGTCAGAAACTTTCATCGGGTTAATCATTTTGGCAATCTGAACCTCACCCCTGGCCATAAGCCAAAGTGAAAAATGGTTCTTCATTGCATGATAAACCAGCGAATCCTCAGGAACCGTTTCAAGATAGGACTCAAACTCCTTCATTGATTTGGCAACAGCAATCTGTCTTCCCCTGTTGTCGCGGTAAACGAAGTGGCCGAAACCAAGGAAATAGGTAATAAACGACTTAAGATCCTGCAGCAGACTGTCGGAGTTTTTGTTAATAAAGCTCGATTTCAGTGTGAAAGCATAGTTGGCATTCCCCGGATCCGACGACTGCAGTACTGTAGGAAGGTTTGGCAATTCGCTTTTAACGTGCTCAATGAGATCAAAGCCTGCCATATCATTCAGCTTCCCGTTTTTCGGGAATCGCATGTCAGAAATCACGCAAAGCAGGCTTTCCTTGTACTCATTGTACACCAGGATGGCATCCTCGTAAGTGGTCGCCAGGAGAATTTTCGGACGAGCCCTGAGTTTCAGTACCTTATAGAGCTCATCAGTAGAAACATCTTCAATAAGGTTCTTCGTCTGTTCAAGCACCAGCGTGTAAATCATCGGAAGGTAGCTTGAATAATAGACCACCGAATCCTCAACAATGAGAATAACCCTGGTCAGCCCGATCTTCGTGTCGTTCTCAGCGTTTACCTGGTCCTCGAGAAGCTTAACCATTGCGAAGAAAACCTTCGACTCACCTGTCCATACGAAGAAGTTGTCGAAAGGGATTCCTGCATTTTTCTGTTTCTGAACAAATTCGACATCAGAGGAACTGTTAAGAAGCAGGTAAGTAGGAATATACGGATACTTTTCCTTAATCTTCCTGCAGAGAAGCATTGGGCTTTCCTTGTCGACCCCAATCATAATTATAATAAGGTCGTAGTGGCGCGATTTGAGCCTGCTGAATGCTTCTTCCTCACCCGAGACTCCTGTTACCCTGGGGATTGAAGTCAGGCTTAGCTGGTAATATTCACCAAGCATATGGTCCGAAAACCTCCCTTCTCCTTCAATGGAGTACGCATCGTACAGGTTGGCAACGAGGAGAATCTCTTTTACCTTGAATGGCTGAAGGTCGTGAAAGACATCCCTTTCCGCGTTATGCCTGTCGAGGAATTTCTGCAGGAGTTTTCTGCTCGAGACCTCTGTAAGATCGTCGGGATCCATGTCCATCGACTGGGTCATCCGGTACAGCTCATGTGCCTTAAAGCTGTTGATGTAACCGGATACCAGGCTGCTGAGATTCTGAATAAGATCGCGTTCCTCTTTCAGGAACGGGCCTTCTTCCTCAGCACGAAATTCCTGTATATAAAAGACTTCTATTGAACCTTTCGTACCATCGATTGTCGAAAACTCCTGGTACATGCGCCACCCCGTTTCCGTGAATGACGGGGTTTCAAAGGTCCTGTTCGAAAATTTAATCCTGGCTACGGTATAGTCGGGGTATTGCCATGCTGCAGGTAGCAGGAGCACAATCTGCTGGAGGGTTTCATCAACTGATTTTCCCTCCTTAAGAATTGAGGTGGTCCGATTTATGCATGCAAGCTCTTTAAGCCTCTCCTGTTGTTCGTGAAGCAGTTTCCTGTATTCAGGATCGTCTATGGTGAATTTTTCCATCCGGAGAAGCTCTTGATCAACCGTTAAAATTACTAAAATAGTTGATTTCAGCAGAATCGAGAGTCTGCTTCAAGGCTTTTCTTACCCACGGTGGCAGCAGCCTGCCGAACTGTTCAATCGACATTCCAGACCGCCCCGGAATTGAGCAGGTCGTCCATGTTCCTGATCTTTGAATCCTTTTTAACCGCTTCTATCTGTTCCCCGACCAGGGCATCGTATGTCGGCCACTCAACATTCCTAATAACACCAAGTGCCACTGGATATTCGGGGTATCTCATATTAGCCAGCATGTACTGGATACCCGGGTTATTTTCGAGGGCATCGTGAACCAGAAGATCTTTTTCAGAAATTCCATTCTGCCCGATTTTTACCACCTTGAGTTTGAGCCCGTCAAGAATGAGACCGCTTTTAAGATCTTTCCCGAAGATCATAGGCTGCCCGTGGCGAAGTATGATCGTCCTGTCGTCCCTGAACTCCTTACCTGTGACAATGTCGTGAATCCCATCGTTGAATATCACACAATTCTGAAGGATCTCCACCACGGAAGTTCCCTTATGCTTTGCAGCCGCAATATAAATTTCCTGTGAGAGTGCAAGATTGCCGTCGACTGTCCTCGCGAAGAATTTTCCCCTGGCCCCGATTACAAGTTCTCCTACCGAGAACGGTTCCTCGATTGTACCGAACGGAGACGTCTTTGTAACCAGGCCTTTATTGGAAGTCGGGGAATACTGACCCTTTGTAAGGCCATATATCTCGTTATTGAAGAGTAGAATATTCAGGTCGATATTACGCCTGATCACATGTATAAAGTGGTTCCCGCCTATTGCAAGTGCATCACCATCGCCAGTAATCTGCCATACTGACAGATCAGGGTTTGCTGTTTTGACACCCGTCGCAATTGCCGAGGCACGCCCGTGGATACCATGAAACCCGTAGGTATTCATGTAATAGGGGAATCTCGATGAGCAGCCGATGCCTGAAATGAATGCTATCTTTTCCTTGGGTATTCCTATTTCAGCAAGGGCTCTCTGAACCGCATTCAGAACAGCATGATCACCGCATCCCGGGCACCATCTTACTTCCTGGTCGCTTTTAAAATCCTTCGCGGTTAACTGAATAGCCTGTGTATCTGCCATTTTATTTTTCCTCCAGCAATTTTATACATTCTTCCTTGATCTCATTAACTGTAAAGGGAACTCCCTGTACCTTGTTGAACTGATGATAAGTGAATTCCTGGTGGTTCATCCTCAGGTAATCGGCGAACTGACCAAGATTGAGCTCGCATACCAGTATTTTCTTGAAGTTCCTGAATACATCCCCGACATTTGCAGGCATCGGCATTATATAATTGAAACATGCAAGGCTGACATTATGCCCTTCATTCTGAAGTTCCCTTGCTGCTGTAAGGAGATGGCCATAGGTACCTCCCCAGCCAACCAGCAAGAGGTCATTCTTCTCTTTGCCAAAAACCTTCAGATTGGGAACTTTTTCAACAACAGCCTCTACTTTTTTCTCCCTCTGCCTGGTCATGAATTCATGATTTTCAGGAACATACGAAACAGTTCCTTTATCTGTCTTTTCCAGGCCTCCGATCCTGTGCTCCAGACCTGCTGTTCCGGGAATCGCCCACGACCTTGCAAACCTTTTATTATCCCTTTTGTAAGGGAAATAAGGTTCATTGCTGACGCTCGCGAACGGCGGCTTAATTTCAGGCAGATCCTTCATTGAAGGAATCCTCCAGGGTTCAGATCCGTTACCGAGGTACCCGTCAGTAAGAAGAAGCACCGGTGTCATATGCTCAAGGGCTATTCTTGCAGCCTCGAATGCATAATGAAAGCAATCTGAAGGGGTGCTCGATGCGATAACAACGACAGGGCATTCACCGTTTCTTCCCATAAGTGCCTGCATCAGATCGGCCTGCTCTGTTTTGGTAGGCAGACCGGTAGAGGGTCCGCCACGCTGAACGTCGACTATAACCAGCGGAAGTTCGGCCATAACTGCAAGCCCGATCGCCTCTGATTTCAATGCCAGACCCGGTCCCGATGTGGTTGTGACCGCCAGCTTGCCTGCGAATGACGCTCCAAGTGCAGTGCAGATTCCGGCAATTTCGTCTTCGGCCTGGAGGCTCTTCACACCAAGATCTTTCCTTGCCGACAGAGCTTCCAGAATACCGGTGGCAGGAGTTATGGGATATGAACCGATAAAGAGCTCAAGGCCCGCCTTCTCGGCAGCAGCGATAAAACCCCATGCTGTTGCCTCATTTCCATTTATGTTTCTGTACCTCCCCTTTGCAATAGGAGCCGGATTTATTCTGACAGGTTCCAGCGCTTCAATTGTCTCAGCGTAATAATATCCGGCCCTAAGCGCAATTTTATTCGCTTTGGCAACCTCGGGTTTCTTTTTAAATTTCCTGTCGCAAAAATCCTCTGTATAATCAAGTTTCCTGTCGAACATCCAGTAAACCATACCGAGAGCAAACATATTCTTAGTTCTGAGTACGGATTTCTGATCCAGCTCCAGGTCCTTCAGTGCCTCCTTCACCATTGAAGATATGGGAGCGGCAATAATGTTAAAGTCCTCAAGTTTTTCTTCCGCGATCGGATCTTTGACATAACCTGCCTTTTCAATATTCTTGTCTGTAAAGCTGTCTTTGTCGTATATTATAGTACTCCGGTCCTTGATCCACCTCACGTTTGCCTTCACGGCGGCCGGGTTCATTGCAACCAGCACATCGGCATAATCGCCGGGGGTATTGATCTCCGAATGACCCATGTGAACCGTAAAGCCTGATACTCCTCCTACCGTGCCCTGAGGTGCCCTTATTTCGGCCGGGTAGTCGGGAAATGTCGACAGGTCGTTTCCATAAAGAGCAGCTGTATCGGAAAAAAGTGTTCCTGTCAGCTGCATCCCGTCCCCCGAGTCGCCGGAGAAACGGATAACGACCTCATCCTTTTCAATAATCTGTGGTTTTGTACCCATTTTCTTTTTATTAAAGCACTGATTCAAAATGAAAATGCATACTCACGAGAACCATAGGAAAATATGCATCTAATAAACCAGCAAGGTGACTATTTGTTGAACAGTTGGTTAACTAATTATATCTGATTTATTAACAAATTTATATATTTTAAAAATTGTACAACCAATTATCTGAGGCATTGGAATATGATTTTGATCATATTTAGTAATTTACCGAACCTGTTCTTATTGATTATCTATAGAAATTAAACATGCAAAGATGGCACTGATAAAGAAAGTCAGAGGATTTGTTCCGCAGATAGGAAAGAATTGTTACCTCGCTGAAAATGCGACCATTACCGGTGATGTTGTTATTGGAGAAGAATGCAGCATCTGGTTTAACACGGTTATCAGGGGTGATGTGAATTCCATCAGGATCGGCAACAGGGTCAATATCCAGGATGGCACGGTACTGCACTGCCTGTACGAAAAATCGGTGATCGAAATAGGGAATGATGTTTCGATCGGTCACAATGTAGTCATTCATGGCGCCAGGATAGCCGATAATGTGCTCATAGGAATAGGTGCCATTGTTCTCGACAACGCAGTTATCGGGGAGAATTCCATCATTGCAGCAGGGGCAGTCGTTCTTGCAGGAACAGTTATTGAGCCCTGGAGCATATGGGGTGGCGTGCCGGCAAAGTTTGTCAAAAAGACAGAACCGGGTCAGACAAGGGAAATGATAGAAAAGATTGCAGCCAATTACATAATGTACGCCGGATGGTACAGGGAGGAGTGAATCAGTTCCAGATGTCCGCCTTCTGAAGATTTATGTTCTTCTCGAAAAACATCCTGGCTATCTTCTCAAAGTATTCAGTAAAATCCGAAACAAAGAACCTGTCGCTTACCTTCCCGTTTTCGTTGAGAAGGCCGGCCTTTTCAAGGGTGTCCCTCATTGCAACAGAGACGATCCTTGCTGAATCGACAACCTCAACATTAAAGTTGAAGTATTTGCTGATCTGGTTCTTGATGATGGGATAGTGCGTGCAACCAAGTATAAGTGCGTCAATGCCCGACAAGGATTCGTTTGAAAGGTATGTCCTGATAATGGCATTGCTGATGTCGTCGTAGATAAAACCTTCTTCAATCATCGGAACGAAGAGTGGTGTTGCCAGTGAGACAACCCTGGCTGAACTGTTGTTTTTCAATATCTTCTGCTCATAGGTACCTGAGCTGATAGTCCGCTTTGTGCCGATAACCCCGATCTTCCCGAAATGACGTGAAGAAACATATTCAACTACAGGATCAATGACGTCAAGTATGATAGTTTTATCCTTCAGGGCGGATTTCAGGTATTCAAAAGCTGAAGCCGAGGCAGAGTTGCAGGCTATCAGTACGGCCTTTGCATCTTTCCCGAGGAGAAATTCGCATATTTTTTCAGAGTAATACCTTATCGATTCCTCCGATTTGTCGCCATATGGAAGGTGTGCAGTATCGCCAAAATAGATCAGGCTTTCGCCGGGAAGAATCTGCTTGATGGCATGTGCCACTGTAAGACCACCCACGCCAGAATCAAAAATTCCTATTGGTCTGTCATTCACTTCTCTTCAAAATAAAATGACCATCCCGGCGGGATGGTCATCGGTTTATTATACCATAATTATTTCAGTCCAAGCTTGGTCTTAACTGCAGCCAGAATATTGGTGCTTTTAGTTTCATCAAAGAAAAGAACCTGTCCCTTGGAAACATCAAATACATAAATGTATCCACCTTCCTTGCCAACTTCCTTTATAGCCTTATCGACTTTTGCGAAGATCGGCTGGGTAAGCTGTGACTGCTGTTCCTGCAGCTGTGTCTGAGCCTGTTGCTGGAAATCCTGGATTCTCTTATTGATATCTGAAAGCTCCTGTTCCTTGGTTTGCTTAACAAGTTCGGTATAGTTTTTACTCTCCTTGTTATATGTATCCAGTTTGTTGTTCAATTCAACCTGCATAATCTGAAGAGCATTTACCAGCTCCTTCTGGGTTCTTTCCAGCTTGGCCATTGCTGAATCATACTCAGGCATCGACTTGATAAGTTCGTCGCTGTTAATATGAGCAAATTTGAAAGTCTGGGCTTCACTCTTCTGTGCAAGGAAAATAACAACTGCTACCAGGGATATAACACTTAAAAATCTTTTCATTAGTTGAATGTTTTTGTTTAACAATTGCTGCAAAAATATACATTTAATTCTTATATCCCAACTTTTGTAGAACCTGGTCGCTGAGGTCATATTTCGGATTAGCGAAAAGTATATTTCCTCCTGCAGCCGTATCGAAAATCACCGCGTAACTGCCTTCAACGGCAATCTCCTTGATAGCTTTAAGTATTTCGTCCTGTATCGGCTTAACCAGCTCTTCGCGTTTCTTGAAGAGTTCACCGTCCATCCCGAAATACTTGCTCTGCAGATCCTTGATCTCCTTTTCCTTTGCAACTATCGACTCTTCCCTCTTGGTTTTCATGTCCTGCGAAAGAAGAACTGACTCGCTCTGGTACGACTTATACATCTGTTCGACAACGGCATATCCGTCGGAGACCTCTTTTTCCCACTGTTTGGAAAGCTTGTCGAGCTGTTCCTGCGCAGCATTGAAGGCCGGTATGTTCTTTTTAATATATTCTGAATCAACAAATGCATACTTCTGCGCCAAAGTTGCCGATGTTGTCAGAAGAACGACTGCTGCTATTAATGCTATCTTTTTCATACTACAATAATTATATTCAGCAAAGTTAGAATTGTTGTCCGATTACGAAGTGAAATTGGGATTTATTTGCGCTGGAGTTACCGGGAACGGCATCGAATCCATACCCCCAGTCAACTCCAAGGAGGCCAAACATTGGCAGGTTGGCCCTGATACCAATACCAGCCGAGCGGTTAAGTGCGAACGGGTTAAACTCCTTCAGCGAAAACCATGCCTTACCTGCTTCCAGAAATGCAAGTCCGTAGATCGTTGCCTGCGGGTTAAGGGTAATCGGGTACCTGAGCTCGAAGGTTATCTTCGAATAGACGTTACCTGAGAGGACAGTTGGCTTATTTGGATCAACAGGGGTAAGTGACCCGTTTGTATAACCTCTTAATGCAATCACGTCGCGGCCGTAAAGGCTGTAGCCTGTCATACCATCGCCGCCGAGGTAGAAGTTCTCGAATGGTGACGGGCCTATCTCCTTGTTATAATATCCGATGTATCCGAAATTAAACTTTGGATTCAGGATAAGCTTGTCGTCGGAGCTAAGGGGGAAATAGTAGTCAGCTTTGAAAACCCACTTATGAAACTCGATCCACTTGTATTTTTCCTCATCCGATGCATTTGCGTAGCTCCTGCCAGTCAGCAGGGAATATGGTGGTGTGAGCTGCAAGGACAGGGAGAATGAAGAACCCGTGCGAGGGTAAATCAGGTTCGGAGCTGTTGAAAATCTCATCAGCCTGGCGGTGAAGCTCAGAAGGTTCGAAAAACCGTTGCTGTAAAGGAAAGTATATTGCGTATAATTGTTCAGAACGTACCTCTGGTAATTCAGTTCGCCGTAAATCGAGAAATAATCATCGGGCCAGTTAAGTCTCTTGCCGATCCCCGCGGAAATCCCATCGACTGTCATTGCCTGCCTGCCGCTCTCCCCTTTTTTCTGACCGTTGGTCATAAGGGAATGATAAGCGGATATATTAAGGGTGTTAGGTTTTGTACCACCAAGCCAGGGTTCAACAAATGACACGTTGTACGACTGGTAAATACGGCCGTTGGTCTGTGCCCTGATACTTATTGACTGCCCGTCACCCGAAGGGTATGGTCTCCATTCCTTGAGCTTGAAGAAGTTGCGCATCGCAAAATTGTTGAATCTCACACCCACTGTTCCCACGAGCATGCCTGCTCCCCAACCGCCTGAGATTTCAAACTGGTCGTTAGCGCGTTCCTCGAGCTTGTAAAGAAGATCCACAGTTCCGTTTGTCGGATCGGGCAGAGGCTGGGGATTGATTTTTTCCGGGTCAAAATGTCCAAGGACACCAACCTGCCTCACCGACCTGATGATGTTTTCCTTGCTGAAGAGCTCACCCGGCAGCGTATAAAGCTCCCTCCTTGGCACATGCTCGTTGGTACGGGTGTTCCCGCTTATAATAATATTGTTCAGATATGCCTGCTCTCCTTCAAATATCCTCACTTCAATGTCGACCGAATCGCCCTCCACCTTCAGTTCAACAGGTGTCAGCCTTGAAAACAGGTAGCCATGATCGAGGTAAAGTGAAGTAACGGCATCCTCATCGAGGCTCATCCTTTTCTCCAGGAGGGATTGGTCATAGACCGAACCCTTTTCAATATTCAGCTTATCGGAAAGCGTCTGCTTGGTATATATACTGTTGCCTATCCAGGTAATGTTCCTGATAAAATATTGTCGCCCTTCGGATATCTTCAGAACAAGGCCGATCCTGTCGTCGGAAATCTTATAAACAGAATCTGAAAGGATCGCAAAATCCTTGTAGCCGTTATCATTATATAACTTGACGATCTTGGTTTTATCTTCCTCGTATTTTGAAAGAACATATTTGGATGCATGGAAGAAGTTCCAGTTTCGGATTTTGGTATTCTTCATTTTATGGTACAGCTTTCGTGCCTTAAAGGCATCAAGCCCCACGAAATCTATGGCCCCGATCTTAACCTTGTCATTCTTCTTGATGTTTACCGTAAGAATGACATTATTAGGTCGCTGGGGATCGTCCTTCTGAACAAATGTAACCTCGGTGTTGAGAAATCCCTTGCCGACATAATGATCCTTAATGATTCTTTCAGTGTTGCTCAGGGCATAAGCAGTAATCTGTGATCCGTTGGGAAGGGAGATCTTTTTTGTCAGGTCTTCGACTTCGCCTTTCCTGATTCCGTCAAACCTCAGGGCAGAAAGCCTTGGGCGTTCCTGGAGGAATATGTCGAGTGTAATTGAGTCATTTACGACAGTTGAGTATGTTATTCTTACATCTGAAAAGAGACCCTGCTCATAGAGCTTCTTGACTGCTTCATAAACCTTGTCGCCCGGGATCGTCAGCTCCTCACCTATCCTGAGTCCGGAAATACCTATCAATGCATTTGAATCGAGGTATTTAACTCCTGAAATTGTAATATTCTTAAGTACATAATCACCCGGAGATAGGTAGTTCACGATGTTTTTGTCGTCCTGAGAATAACCGGTAAGGCCAATCAGTAAAAACGGGAGAACCGCAATAATTCTTTTCAATCTGTAAATCAACATCCTAATTTTATTTTTCCAGAACCTGTCCGCTGGTTTTTCCAAATCTTCTTTCTCTTCTCTGAAAATCAAGTATGGCCCTGTAAAAGTCCTCTTTACCAAAATCGGGCCAAAGTAATTCGGTAAAGTACAATTCAGTGTAGGCAAGCTGCCACAGCAGGAAGTTACTGATCCTGAGTTCACCACTGGTCCTGATCATCAGCTCAGGATCAGGAATTCCATTGGTGATAAGGTGTTTCTCAAATACATTTTCATCAATTTCTTCCAGGCTCATCTGCCCTTTAAGTGTTTCTTCGGCAATTGTTCTTGCTGCATTCATAATTTCCCACCTGGAGCTATAGCTTAGTGCGACAATAAGATTCAGTCCTGTTGACGAAGAAGTCACCTTTATTGTTTCAAACAACCTTTCTCTTACATCATCCGCCAGCCTCTTGAAATCGCCTATCGCGAGAAGGCGGACATTATTTTTAACGAGGGTTGCAGTTTCGTTATTCAACGACTGCACCATTATTCTCATCAGTGCCGAAATTTCGTCATCCGGCCTGTTCCAGTTTTCAGTTGAGAACGTATATAATGTAAGATATTTCAAACCCAGCTCCGCGGCACATTCGATAACTGATCTTACTGCATTCACACCCTGCTCGTGCCCGAAGTTCCTCTCTTTTCCCTTCTGTATTGCCCATCTTCCATTGCCATCCATTATTATAGCAACGTGAACAGGCAGCCTTTCAGTATTTATCTGTTCCTTTAAAGACATATCATTTTTTCCTTCTGGAATCAACATCGGCATATGCCGGGCACCCGGCAAGCCTGTTATACATCTTCCATGTCAGGCCGATACCCGTAAAGCTGTACCAGTCATTATCATGAAGCCACCCGTGATCCTTAGGGTCGATAAAATCTTTTAAGCCGTCAAAGTTATCATAAAAAGTCTTACGAAAACCATATTCGATCTCCAATCCCAGATTTTTGTAAATATTTATCTTGAGTCCTACTGACATCGGAATCACCGGGATAACGGCAAAAGATACGGTATTGACAACTGCTGCGCCGGCGCCGCCTGCAATATACGGCGAAAAATTCCATCTCCTTCCGAAGGTGGAATAGTTGAAGAAATTGAATTCAAACTGAGCGGAGAGCTCTCCCACTTCGCCCGAGAAGCTTGCCCGCCTTGCCTGCTGGAAAGCATTGTGAAAATCACGATCTCTTGCCTCTACACCGCCTATGATTGCATTGAGCCTCACAGCCTGGCGCGGATGGAGATTATACCTGTAGAAAACACCCGCGGCCGGGAGGGGTGAGTAAAGGAGCCTGTTCGTATTTATGTCCCCAATATAGCTTGATACCCCTGCAAATACGCCATAATCAGCATTCCTCTGCCCGAAGGAAGCCTGAAAGATTAATACCAGGACAAAAAAACTGTAGTATCTCTTCATCAATACGGCGCTCTCATTCAATACCTCCTTTTACTCATGAACTTCGGCATACCATTCAAGAGGGTAGGTATCCTGTAAGTAAATGTGAAGGTCATAAGATAATAAACGTCGTTTGACTTTGAATATTTTGAACTATACCCGTCAAGATAATCAGAGAATGTGTACCTGCCTCCAAGCTCCAATCCGAAAGAGTAATCGGATGAGTAGAGGAAATTAGCACCTATTCCCACCGGTATAACTGCCGTGAAGCCGCCTTTCTTCATACCGGAATTAACAAGAGTGCTGTTGCCCTTAACACTGTACGACAGACCTCCAAAACCTGTGAAAGCATAAAAATCGATAAACGAAAAAAACGAACCCATCATCTGTTTGCCCTTGAAAAAGGAGTACTTTCCTTCCTGCCTGCTTTTAATAAAGTAATATTCACCCGTAACAGCAGGTTCCAGGAAAAAAGTGGAAGCCTCCATTCCCCTTACTTCATTTGAGCCCCTGGTATCAGCTGCATGAAACATACCCCCAGAGAGGCTTACCTTAACACTCAGATCCTTCAGGATCCTGTACTTAAGTGCGCCTTCGATATTGAATCTTGTCTGATGCAGTATAATATCCCTTATTCCAATAATATTCGCGGATGGAGTATAACCGCCGATATCACCGAAAAACTGTGAAATACCGGCACCTGCGACGGCCTCTATCCGTGTTTGCTTGAACAACTCCTGTGCAAGAGAAGCTTTTGTGAGTAAGCTCAGAAACAGAATAAATGTAAGGCATCGTTTCATAACTCAACTTCTTTAGTTTCTGACACAAATATAATAATATTAACCAGATCAAGAAGATTGCCGGGGTTAATTCCTTCTGTCGGCACCCCACATCAGTTTGTTCCTGAGGGTACTGTAGAAATCCCGGCCCCGCAGCATCACTGTCTTCAGCTTCTTTTCATACCTCTCAATTTCCAGCTGTTCACCCGCAGGCAATTTTCCTGACCTGGAATCACAGGTAACAAGATAATCACTGCTCCTGCCTTCGGTGACGAGCCTGAGCCTGCTCCCGCCTGATACGATAATAGGCCTGATCGTCAGGTTATGTGGTGAAATCGATGAAATGATAATACTTTCATCACCCGGCGACAGGATGGGCCCTCCCACGCTCAGGTTATATGCCGTTGACCCGGTCGCCGAAGAGATTATCAGCCCGTCCGACCAGTAAGTATTAAGGTAGAGGCCATCGACGTAAACATTGACGGTTATCATGCCGGGATCGCTCTTT